>Ga0209930_1000453_pt1 | contig 103699 bp, 114 predicted proteins | sample ThiBiot_500_biof_2_FD_183948 | JGI IMG/M metagenome (GOLD analysis project Ga0209930, IMG submission 183948) | Wastewater bioreactor microbial communities from Cape Town, South Africa - Thiocy_cont_500_biof (SPAdes) | ecosystem: Engineered > Bioreactor > Thiocyanate-remediating >...
TCCAGAACTGTTTGAGATTCGTTTGTGTCATTCTACTGCTGTCGCTGATTTTCTTGGTAATCTCTTCTCTAGCAGCATTTGCTTCACGTTGAATTCGATTATTGTTTTCATCACTAATATCTGTAGAAAAACATTGATTAAGAGAAGAAGGATCAAAACAAAATCCGCTTAAAGCACGTGGGTAAATTGGTGATTCATCAAACCATGTATAACCAATATCATGGAAAGCCGCCTTGAGATCGATGCTTGATAATGTGCGTAACCACGCAGATTTTATTAAACGTGTACATAAGATACGTGATTGTGCCGATGATAACTTCACTTTATTTCGAGGACCGTTAATATCGAACCATTCTTCAGCAACATCATAATAGTGTTGTTTAAAAACACTAAATACACTAACATCGAGCGCTTGTAAATACATTGTTGTATCACCGGGAACAATGGCCACTACTACACATTTTTCTCTCAATCGACGAATACTATCTTCGTTTAAATGAGTCGTTGCGAAATCCACAATTAACAACTTTGGATTACCATCTTTGACCTTGAATGGAAGAAAAAATTATTAAAAAATAAACCGCATTGATCTACCTGCTGATACCAACAGTGAATATATTGGTCCATTGATGGTTTGTTTATCACCGCCTTTGAAGTGAATATTGCAACCGTCGAAATGTCACTTTTTCACGACGGAATTTCTCTGGTAGTGTCGAAGAATTCGATGATTCAGCTGGAGGAGATCGACGTTCTTGAAACCAGGCCAGAAGACGAGAATCAAGATCTTTGTATTTCAACTTTTTCCCACCACCCTTGATTCTTTTCTTTTCCATTCCTAAAATGTGAATTTTTTAATAATAATCCATTGAAGTTTATTTAAAACCAATTCATGTTGAACTAACAAACCTAATTTTTCTTTGGAAATGATTTTTAATTGATCTTCGACTGACAATCATTGTCTCAATTGATTAGGTGTACATTCGTAAATCTTGAAAGTTTGATATTTGTTGTTGTTATCATTGAAAGTCGAAATTGCTTTGAGCTTTTCTCGAATCGTCCATTGTTTTCTCTTTACTTTAGTTAGTGAATTACGACCTGATCGAGTAGTAGTATCAGCAACAGCTGTTGGATAGATGATATCGGTTGAATTGTTTGAGTGCGAATATGAAGCTAATGTGGTCGATGAAAGTTCGTTTTCTTTCTCATTGTCCTCCTCCTCGTCGTCTCCATCGTCGGCATCCGAATCAACACGTAAATAAGTGCTAAGTTGAATCAATTCATATTCATCAGCATCATATGTCGATACTACTTCAACACCCGAATCATCCGAACTATTTGAATCAATGTCACTATCATTTTCATCTCCAATTCTTGGTAAGGGAGCGAGATGCTCGCCAGCTTCACATTCATAGTACGACATGATGAAAATAACATTATGTTCGAACGAGTAAGGTCATATAGTACTCTGAGAACGACATAAATTCGATCAGATGGCGCTTATATATGTCTTATATACCATATAAATGTTCTTTTGATAAATGACTACAATGAGCATTTCTTCTCATCTTTAGATATTTCGATTCATCTGAATCAAATACCGACAAGAAAAAACACCTGTAGACAACAGCAAACTTGATTTTTCATCATAGAGAAAAAATCGAGGAAGTTGATTTTTGAATCGTAATGGTGATCCAGGTCTTCTAATACGACTAATACATCATGAATTTTAGTAGGGTCTTCTATTTCGGGAGGGTCTTTTATTTTGGGAGCGGATTTATCAGCTACAGGCTCAAAAGATCAGTCGTGAAGCTAATATAACATGTTTAAACCAAGATTTTGTGAAATACGAACAGAAAGGGACCGTAAAAGTATAATGGTAGAAAATTTGGATACCCTTCTCACAGACGTTACTCACATAAAAGGTATAGGTAATATCAGAAACCGAACTGCTATTACAGGTGTTACTAGCATTTCAGAATTACCAACATTACAGACATAATTTGATGACTAATGTATCTATTTCAGTGATCTAAACCTATTTTATAACTTAATTTTCATTTACAGTCAACATTCGACTAACATACTCCCAAAATAAATTAGTTCTACACATCAACTTGAAACTCCGTCTTAATTAGTATTTTCCAAACTTCCCAATCAGTTCCTGTGTCACACTTTTAATGCAGAAGCGATTGCGCTGACCAGCTGTTTAAATTTCAACACGAAATACGAGTATGAATTCAAATACATCGGAATAATAACCATAATAGTGGTATTAAAACTATTTATTTTCTTTATCGATACTTCGATCTATTCTCACAAGTGTTTCGTGCTCAAACATTGAAATCTCAATATTTTCTCAGTTTTAACAACTTTTTACGCGTTAATCATGCATTTTCTCAAATTCGAATCTAATATTCGGATAACAAATCAAAACCTTAAATAATACATCATGTGCAAACATTTTCATATCCCAATTCCTACACACTAGATATCATCCATCTACGATACGTTCACTATCTCTAAAGTACAATTTCAATTAAACTTCACAGAAATAGACTTTTCTTCAAAACTCAATGAATAAAATAAATAAACAAACTGAAAACTACAAGCCGTTTTCATTTCATGCAATCAAACTGAATGTAACTGTCAAAAAATTTCGAATTAATAAAGCAATCTGTACCCAAAAAATTAATATTGTCATTTATTACGATGAAATACAACAAACGCACACAAGAATATAATTACAAATATCCCTCAAGTTCCACCTATTCGTAATCAATCTTAAACCAGAAAATTGAAATCTACACTTGAATCACTACAACACTGTGAGATGGCTGTTTGTCTTCTTCAGGCACTCGAAATACTGTGCACCTTGAGCTCCGATTCGATTGCCGTAAAAGTAGAGTTTAGTGAGTGTCTGTATGAAAGAGACAGGAATGAGATGATGGTAAACACATGAAGGAACGATTATCTCACTGTATTGTGTCGCAATGCTTCAGCCAAATATTGTGCACCTTGATCTTCGATTTGATTGTCCGACAGGTTGAGTGTAGTGATTGTCTGTATGAAAGATACAGGTATGAACGAATGACGAAGAAGATGATGAAATGTCGCCTACTCGGACAAAGGATGGGTCTCTGCGTATTCATCTGTATTATTAGTTAGACAAGAAAGTAACGCTTCTGATTTGACTGGTAGATGTAGTGAGTGAATGTGCAAGCTATATGAAGGAGTCTGTGGTAAGTATAGATGTGCTTGATGAGTCCCGAGTAGAGAGTGTCTCAGAAGATGTATCGTTTTTTGAGAACTATTAGGCAATTTGTTGATGTCGGATGAATGAATTTTGGTTGTTGAGTTATATGACTGGTACTCAAACGTTGAGCTGTATTGTATATTCAATGGTCCAAGATTGATGCATCATCCTAATCCTCGAATGGCTTAAGTAGAATGATTATTTGATGTCTGATTTAATGTATTGTTCGGTCTGGATACTAATGTGCTTCAAGATATTTTTTGCGCGAAATAACCGATTGGGTTGTTTATTGGAGAGAAACAGATGTATCATCACAAATATAACATCAATTGTTTGCTTTTGATGTCAATTGAGATGATTTGTTTTTCCAGTCGGTTTGTTTACGAATATGCTAACTACACTTGTAGTAAATGTATAACATATCATTAAACGTTTGGAGAAGGAAAGAAAAAAACTTAGACTGAAAAAGACGTGGTCACATTCAAGAGCTTTTGTTTATCAGGAGGGGAAAGTAAGGTGTTTAGTGTGGAAAGAAAATAGTATTGGATTTATTTCTTTTGGTTTTCAAAATAATTGACAATTGCAGTCGGTTTGTGAAGCCTTATACTTCGAAAAGTGCAATCATTATTTTGAAGTTACGATGACTGATCATCTGCTTTGAAATCATATACATCATGTAAACTGTTAGTTATTGTTTTATGACGCTATTATTGTGTTACTTTACTTTGTTAGAGAAACTAAGAAGATGTAATGATTTACCTGGTATCGTTGGGAAGAATAAATGATTCGGTTCAGACGTTGACACACATTAATAAGGGATAGATATAAAGTTTTGCCATTTAAATGATCCAATATTCGGTAGACCATTTCGATTGGTAAGTTTTGAAGTGTGAGAGACATTTTCATTGAATATAAATAATCGGATGCTTATAGTAAGTGAAAATAATCTGAGAATGTGTATGAAATGTAAATTTTTTGTTTTTTTTGCCAATAAATATGAAATATGTTCACATAGGAAAATTTTCGTTGTTGTAGTTACAATAAATACTGCTTGACGAATGATGAAATAGTAGGAAGAAAAAGAAAGTTAGCATCGGTTATGTAGTAAAGATGGCGGTAAGTATCTTGAGGGTGTTGTGACAAACTTCCATGACCAGTTTCAACTTCTGCTACTGGACTCGCTAGTTTACATCATTGAAGGCTGTTGAATGCAGATGATTGGATCTGTTATGTTTTGACTATATTTTTATCTGAAATATAGAATAATTGTTGGTTTTGTTTTTGTTTGAACAAACAGTAGAAGGATGTCATATTCGTGTGCAATTTGTAGGTGTTTCCTGTATTGTTTCTACAAGATAAGAAAATTGACTTAATCAAAACTGGATGATAGAAACATATAGGTGTGTCCTGCGGTGGTGATTCGTTAATAAGTATTTCTTAGGCCGTTTATTGATAAGTTCATGTGTGTTTGCGCGACGATTTCGATTTTCAACTATGAATTTGATATCGTTGCATATATGTTCGATGAATGTTTGATCATAGATATGATACATGTCTCGTGTGAAGGATGAAAAACATTTTTCATGTGTGTAATAAATAATGAGCTTATTTGATGTAGTAACTTCGTCTGTTGGTTTCGTATGTGTTGAATCCTTTTCTTTATTTACGTGTGTTCTAGTTTCTATGGGATTCGCTTTTTATTATGTTAATCTTGCAATAATGTTTTGATGTAATAGTTGATATTGTTTTTGATGATTTAGAAATGGTACAACTAACCATTGAGAAATGTATGTTTGTAAAAATTTTCGAAATTGCTTTTCAGTAAATACTGGGGGATAACTAGAATGTGAACGTATATTGAAATAATGAATTTACATACATGTCATACTTGAAACTTGAATTCAAATTTCAAATTACTATTCCCAAATTTGAAGGTGAAGCATTAAAAAAATACATAACAAATCAACATGCTTATATTGATATCATTATTATGTTTTTTTTACAAAATAAACTTATAGGATAATTTTGTATTTGTTTTGTTGACTAGATGGTTGATATTTTTACTAAGAAAACATTACTGATGCAGACTGAAAATTCCAGTACTACGTAATTAGAATTTATTTGTTCTATATTTGTTTTGTCTTTTCAAAAAATGAAGCATAAAATGAGTCACAGCAACATATACGTTATAATGACTAATAGACAAAGACGAAGAAACATTTGACAATGATTATAATATGAAGAAAGGAGAGAATTAAAACAATTATGTCTAAACTGACAGGGTTTTAACGTGGACGAACGGAACTACTGCGAACCATTGAAGTAGCTCGTGCAGCGGTTGACTCACGGAAATCATCCTAGAACAGAATTTTCAATGTAAAACTATAGACCGATTGTTCTTTTTAAGTTTCGAAACTTACAGATCCTGTGGCACGACCAGCACTAACAGTTGAACGATTTTTGGCTCGTAATTTGCTCAATTGATTTTCAGCAACATCAGCACGTTCAGCTGAATCTTCTGCAAAAGCAAAAAAAAAGATGTTTGTTTTTACAACTAAATTCAAATACAAAGTGAATTTACCAAGGTCTGTTTGAGCTTTACGGTATTTGGCCAAATTAACGGCAGCAATTTCCTCTAGAATTTGAACATGATGAAAAACAAACATTCGTTGAGATGAAAAGAATAAATTTACCAGCTTCTTCAACTTGTCGTTTGTAGACTTTAAGTTTGTTTTGTAATTTTTCAGTAAGATCTTGAAGACGTACTTGATTCTTACGATCTTCTTCAACTTGAAAGACGAGTTCTTTCAAACGTCGATCATTTTTACGTAATTCTTTGAGTGTTTCTTGATGACGATGTTGTTCCATTTCGTTTTCATTTTCCAATTCATGGATCTAAAATATACTTCGACTCGAATCAAACAGAAAACGAAATAGTTTTGTATTTTCTTCTTACACGTTGTTCAAGTTTAGCAATAATACGTTTGCCACCTTTGAGTACATTGCCTTCAGCTTCATCGAGACGTGATTGAAGATCTTTAACTTGTTGTTCAAGACCTTTACGTAATCGTTCGACATTGATCGAATGTTCTTGTTCACGACGTAATTCTTCAGCAAGACGAGTCGTATCGGCTTCTGAAAAACTTTATTCGTCAAAAAAAAAAAGAAAATCTAGTTTGCTTATAGATTTACCAGATTTCTTGCAACGTTCTTCAATATTTCGTAATTCTGAAACAGCTTCATCTAAGTCAGATTGCATAGCTGTAACTGTCGATTCGAGTTGTCGTCGTTGTGACGAAAGTGTAGCATTTTGTGTGCTAACTTCGCTGATACGATCGGCAGCTTCATGTAATTCAGTTTCAGCAGCTTTACGTGCACGTTCAGCTTGTTCTAAAGCTGTACGAAGTTCTTCGAGTTCGCCAACAATAAGATTGGCACGACGTTCAGCCGAAATCGCTGCTTCACGAGCTTCATCACGTTGTTGTTGTTCATGTTCAACTTGAGCTTGTAATTCGGCGACATTTTGTTGTAAACGTTTGAGTGCTTTTTGTAAATCTGTGTTTGTTCGATTGGCATGATCCAAGGCCGATTCAAGTTCGTTGATATCTGATTCGAGTTTCTTTTTCTAAAAAACGAAATATTTCAACAGTGAAAAGTTGTCAAATGAACGAACTTGTTTAAGAGCTTCGGCTTTAGCTCGAGATTCGGCTTCTAAACTGGCTTGCATTGATTCGAGCGCACGTTGATGATTACGACGAGTTGTTTCGAATTCTTCTTCTTTCTCGTGAATTCGTCGATCGATTTCTTGACGAACTGTAGCCAATTCCATTTGTGCACGAACAACTTTCGCTTCTTCTTGTTCAAGTGCTGATTCGGCTTCTTCTAAGGCGAGTTGAATTTCTTCTTTTTCTAATTCAGCACGTTTACGAGCTTTGTCCAATTCGTGAATGCTATATCATTCGAATAGATCACATTTTATATTCGATATTTAATTCACAACTTACCCTTTGCCTCCGTCACTTAATTGATCGGTAAGATCCTAAAAGCAAAAACAGTTTTTTTTGTTTTCGATTGAATACAAAATTCTTTATTGATTGTACTTTAATTTCATCGGCTAAACTCTTGTTTTCTTTACGAAGAGCGTCGATTTGTTCGTGTGATTCTTCGTATTGACTTCGAATTTTGAATAATTCACTTGAGAATTGTCGAGCTTCCTTTTGCGATGCTTCTAATTCAACGGTGATATCTTCGCATTTTTGTTTCCATTCATTGATAAGTTTATCGAATTGTTTTTGTTTCTTGTCCATTGTCGATGCATCTACAGAGAAACTCGTCGAATCGAACGGAAATCAATCGATTTTGTTCACTTACTAGCATTAGCACGTTCGACATCGACCATTAAATCTTCGACTTCACCTTGTAAACGTGATTTAACTTTTTCCAAGGCATTGCATTTGGTGAGAGCAGCTTCGACTTGTTCTTCGGCTTCGGATAATTTCGCAGCTAGTTTACGTTTAGCTTCTTCGAGTTCTTCGGTACGTGCCATGCCTTCGGATTCGTAACGTGATCGCCATTGTTGAACTTCCGAGTTGAGTTTGGTGACTTGTCGTTGAAGTTCAACTTTGCCTTCTAATTCTTCTTCGAGTTGTTCACGAGTTTGTTCGAGATCGGCTGTTAAATTACGTAATTGTGAACCTAAATATTCGATTGATTAAATTTCGAGTTCGTCAACAAAAAAAAAAGAAACAAGCAGATTTTCTTACCAACTGAACCTTTGCCACGTAATTCTTCGTCAATTGTTCGTTGAGCTTCAGCTAATTGATGTTGTAATTGTGTTTTGGCTTTTGTTAAACCGCCAACTTGATGTTCGAGATCTTCGATTTGTCGTGTTAATTCGTTGTTTTCACCGACTAATTTCGATTTTTGTTGAGTATAATCATGAATTTGTTTCGAATGATCATCTAATTTGATATGTAATTCATTTAATTGTTGTTCAAGTTGTTTGGAAAGTTTCTCAGCTGTTGCTTTGCCTTTTTGAACGTGTTCAATTTGCGAACGTAAATCATCGAATTCCGATTTGACAGCGAGTTTATCTTTCTCTAATTTATTTTTAACTTTTTGTAATTGATCGATTTGTTCGCCCATTTCTGTAACAGCATCTTGATGTTTCTTACGAAGTTGTGCAGCTGTAGCTTCATGTTGAAGATTAGCTTCTTCGAGATCTCGTCGAAGTTTAGCCAATTCACCTTCACGTTTCTTGTTCATTTCGACTTGTGATGATGTTGCACCGCCAGCATCATCCAATCGTTCTCTCATTTCGTCGATTTCTCGAGCTAAATCAGCTCGTTGTTTTTCAGTTTTAGCTCGTGATTGTCGTTCAGTTTCTAATTCTTCTTCGACTTCTTCGATACGTCCTTGTAATTCTTTGATTTTCTTGCCAAGACTTGTTGCTTGACTTTGTTCAGTTTCTAATCGACCGTTCATCTGTTGAAATTCTTGATCTTTTCGTTTGATACTATCTTCTAATTCACGTTTCGATCGTTCGAGATCTTCAATTGAACCTTGGGCATTCTTAAGATCGCCTTCAACTTTACGTTTAGCTTTATCTAAATCAGCTCGGCCCTTTTTCTCTCGTTCTAAATTGCCTTCGAGATCGTCTAAGGTTTGTTCGAGTTTGGTTTTTAGTTTCGTCAAATGATTGACTTTATCTTCTTCGGCTTGTAATTCTTCGGTTGTTTTGGTATTTTGTTCTTCGAGACGTTTACGTTCTCGTGTTAATTTAGCAATACTTTCATCTTGTTGAGCCATTTCATCTTGTAACATACGAATTTGATTATCACGTGTTTTAACTTCGTTTTCGGATTTTTGAAGACTCAAACGAATATCATCGATGTCTTTTTTCAAACCATCGATGTCTTGTTCGAGTTTCTTTTTCTTTTTATTTAAATCTTGTGCATTCGATTCTTCTTCACTGATACGTTCAGCCATATCTTTAACTTGTGATTCAAGATCAGCTTTTTGTGTAACTAAAAATAAGAATTTTCGTTTTCTGTTTGATTTTTTGTTAAATCAAAATTTCTACCCAATCGAGTTAAACGTTCTTCAGCTTCGCCCATTGTATTACGTTGAGATTCTAATTGTTGGAAGAGATCATTCTTTTCTCGAATTAATTTCGAATTATTCTCTTCAACTTCTTTACGTAATTTTTCTTCTTTTTCGAAGTTTTCTTTCAAAGATTTAAATTCATCTTCCAATTTCTTCAATTCATCTTCTTGTCGAGCGACAGATAGAAGTGGTTTCACTTTGGTATACAATTTCCACCAAGCCCAATTACGAAGTGACAAATATTTACGAATATTTCGTTGCAAGACCGACAAAGCCAAACGTTGTGCCAACATAGTTCGATATTCACGTTTCATAATATAACCTCGAACTTGAGCTTGTAAAGTCGCGATAATCTTCGATAATGCTTGATCACGTAAATCTTCGAGATGACCTAAAGTACCGGCTTTGAAGAAGACTTTTGTTGTGCCTAATCGATATAATTCTTCAGATAATTGAATATCTTTGAGAATATTATCGGTAGCTTTCTTTGCATCAACAAAATCTTTGGGAATGGCATTGGGTGCCAAGATTGAATAACGTTGTTTGAATTCAGCGTAGATAATACGATTGGGAAAACCTTTTCGGCAAATACGAATACCTTCGAGTACACCGTTGCAAGTAAGTTGATGCATAACCAAATGTGAATCGAGAACACCTCCGGTTTTGATTTCATTCGGGATGATACAACGAACGAAATGAGGATGAGTCGATTTCAAATTCATCATTAATTTGTTCAATGATTCCTATTTGATTGAAAACTTGTTTTATTTACATAAAAACAAAGGCAATGACTTACACGATGAGTAGCAGAAATAGTTTGCATACTACCACCTTTCTTTTTCGCTCCAGCTTTGCCACCACCTTCTTCTTCAATAACGTCAGCATAGAGATGAGCTAACATAGGATTCTTAGATTTAGCAAAGAGTGTAGCACTATAGAAGACGAAAAAACGACGTAATAATCGTGTTTTGTTTGTTAGAAAGTACATACACAGTAGTGTTGATAGGATCTTTGTTCTTTTCAAGCCAACCAGTAGCAGTGTAAGCAACCGAACCAGCATAATGATGAATTTCGAAGTGTGCTTCAGCTTTACCTTTCGAAGGTTTTGGTTTGCCAAATTGAGGATGTTTACCCAAATGTTGGCCGTAAAGTTTCTCAACAAATGTCTTATCGGTAGCTTTAGGTACGATACATTCTTCTTCAAGAATTGATAGAATACCCATAGGCTAAAAAATGAACTTTCTTTTGTAACGAACAAACGTTTTTCCATTATGATCGAAGTTTACTTTTTCGATAAGATCGATACAAGCTTGTAAATCCATACCGAAATCAATAAATTCCCATTGAATACCTTCTCGTTTATATTCTTCTTGTTCTAAGACGAACATATGATGATTGAAGAATTGTTGAAGACGTTCATTGGTATAATTGATACATAATTGTTCGAAACCATTGTACTTAAAACAAGAATCATTTATTTATTTCTTGATTTTCGTGATTTAGAATTACGTACTTCGAAGATTTCGAAACCAGCAATATCAAGGACACCGATAAAGTATTGTCGTTTAGCTTTGACATCGAGTGTAACATTGACACGTTCGACTAACCAACAGAACATACGATGATAGATCTTAAATACAATGAAAATCAAGTCATTAATAAATACGAAAACTGTAATTTTTTTTGTTTGTTTTTACCGATTTGGATAAAGCACCAATTGAGTTAACAACTTGATCTTTGTTTTGACCTTTGTTAACGTATTCGTTGCCGACCTATTGAAAAGTTAACACTAGATTATTTCATTGATAACAATTCAATAAATGAAACCTTAATACGTGGTTTGAGTAAACCTTTGATAAGTTCAGCAGCATCAACTTCAAGTAAATGTGCGACTTTTTCACAATCTTCGGTATTTTCCGATTCAGCTTGTTCTTCACGTGGTCGTTGTTTCCATTGTGTATTACCAAAATGCATAATAGCAGCTGTACATTTGTACATACTTTGTTTTTCTTCCTGTAACGAAAAAAAAAGTCATTTTCATTGCAAAATCATTTCCCAATACATACCACTGTGAAACCAAGAATATCAAAGGCTTCGTCGGTCATTTTCATTTCTTCGACATCATCAACACCATCGATTGTAAGCATACCTTGAGCTACAAAGTGATATTTCGATGGATCATTTTGAATAAGACAGAGTTCTAAAAAAAAAGAAAAGAAAGAATAAAATACTAAATCACCGAATCCATCGAAATTCATACTGTGATATTCAGGAAATGCATTTGAACATAATTGGTAGAAGATATGATAATTACGTTCAGCTGTAAAATGAAAACAAATATGAGATTTTTCTATTCAATAAACGACACAACAAGATTTACCAGGTTGCTAGAAGAAGAAAAAAGAAACGATATGTATATTAAATAAGTGAAAATTGAACGAAGAAGAAGAACTTTACTTGAAAGATGACACGAGATTTTTCAAGAAGATAAACTTCGATATCAGCACCAGCGATTTTACCCGTTGGACCAAAGTGAATTCGAATGAATTTACCCTATAAGATTTAATTATACGTAAATGATTAACTAATCAGATTTACGTATATAAACTTACGAATCGAGACGAATTGTTGTTACGAGTTGTCTTGGCATTACCATAGGCTTCCAAGACCGGATCTGATTAAAATCAATACAAAAATGCACATTTCATTTGTAAACATAATTGAAAACTTACTGGCTGAAACGATTTGATCTTCAAGAGTCATAGTTTTCTAATAAAAAACAGAACAGAATTGCAAAAAAAACGATAATTCAATTGATTTAAAATTCTACTTTGCCACTATCGTCTTTTTTAACACTAGCAGCTGCGACCAAAGCGAAATATTGAATGACTTTCTTTGTATTTTCAGTTTTGCCAGCGCCCGATTCACCGGTAATCAACATCGATTGATTTTCACGGTCTAAATCAAACATTTCATTGACTTGAAATCTGTTCACACAATTTTTCTCAAAAATACATATATAAAATTCGATTGAAATCGCTTCGTTTTTTTTGTTTATTTATTTGAATCGATACTGTAACTATCATTTACAAAATTTCCCCTTTAGATAGTTGTTCAACCTTGAATAGTTTATACTCGCAGCAGTACAACAAACATATGCTATTTCATCAAATTAATCTTTTGTAAGCTCTTGATCTAATCACAACAAACAAGCTGCATCTGTTGATTGACGTATTATGTCTCTATTCTCTTATTTAATATCGACATCGATGTAGGTGATAACAAGCGAATTACAAATGTCTTTTCCTTTCTCTTAGCTCGTATCCGATTTCAATCGTTCGTTTTGTCTCTCATCTAGTGATGTTGATCTAGACACGGATATGCTTTTCGTGACATTCTATCGAGAAAGAAAACTCAAGGACATGCCCTTTTTCTCCATATGACGTGTATCATTATATCAGGTGCTCTTTACCAACATCGAACAATTGCTTGTTTTATAAACATCCTTGTTTACAGTAAAAATACTCACCACGAAGCATGTTCGAATAAGCATTATCAGCAATGGCATACAGATGCGGTGCAACTTCAGTACGTTTCTTGCCACGATACATGAGAACTACCTTCATTGTATAAATTGGTAAACGTTTGTATGGATTGATGACAACGCAAAAAAGACCCGAATAAGTCTAGAAAAGAAAGATTTGCATTTGCAGACGTTTTTTTCAAAGAAGAAATACGTAGATAAGCCATCGGCCATAACGTTCACGTAAATTGGCTAAGACCGAGCCATCGTTTAAATGTGTTAAATCAGCCATATCATCAGTGCAAGAATATTTCGGTGGATTCATTTGTTGAACATTATCTTTCTTGATTGTAACATTCTGAAATAATCGTTAAATAATCGATTTTCATCGTTCGATTTTCATCGTCATCGACTTACTTCTCCTCGTGAATTTTTCACAACAACATCATCACCTTTTGTGCTGATGATTTCACCAGCCGTGTAGGATTCTTTTGGATCAGGAACCCAAACAGCCTTCTTACCATCGAATGGCTGAGCTTGAAGTTTGATTTTTTCTTCCGGTGGAAGAACCAAATACTTCATAGCCTCAACGATCTCGGGATCGTTGTGATCGTAATTTTGTGACATTGTGTTCACTTATTCGTTTAAAAAGAATACTCTTGTATCGTCAATAAGCAAGAATAAAACGTACCAAGTTGCTTTCTACAAATGGTTAGAGATGTATGATATTAAACGAGCTATATATTGATGATATCAAAAGAGCAAATAGAGATCGAGAGAAAAGATGAAAGAGAAAAGACAACGTTTTTACCAAAAATAGTCAGTATTCACACAATGATCTCTCTTTCCTTGCGAGAAAAAAGCCACAGATTGATTCTACGACGATAGCTAAACATGTACATATAACAACAACAAAAAAAAACCTATCGAAAGAGAAATCTCCTGTGTCGAGAGATCTTTTCTTTTCTCTCCGTACGAATGATTGTATAACAACTATTGTGACTAGTTTCTCTTCTGAGTATATTGTGCACAGAATCGAAGCAGACGCACGATCGACAAAAATAGATTTCTAGAAAACAATCATCAATAGACATTCTCTGTGTTTTTTTTTCTTTTTGTTCCTCGTTTAAGAATCTCTTATAAGCATGATTAGTACTAACTATCTGATATAGAAATTGTTCGAGAAATATATGTTTATTGTTTTCGATAGAGAAATCAACTCATGTTTATATGTCGACAAATCTAACAATTAATGAATATCATCTGATAACAACGATTGAGAAATGGCAATAGAAACAAACAAGTGAATCTAAACATTGCCAAAGATTCATCAAAAGCGATCGATTCAATATGTTCGAGAGAGTTATATACAATTACTTAATAAACAGATCGTTTATCGATAATTTCTTGATTATTTAGATACAATACATTCTTTTTTGTGTTTCTAATCTGTTTTTTTTATTGTTTTTTTTTCGATAAGGTAAAAATTCATATTAAATAAAATGTTTCATTGTCATGATTAAACAATTCTTATGATATTACAATATTTATACAGAAGAAAGAAGAAGAAAAAAAAACATGTTTTTTTAATCAATATAACTTAATTTAACTAATCCTCGATGTTTAAAAACAGAAGTGAAAGATGTGTAATAACAAAAAAAAACAAAATTTCGTTGGCAGAATGTGAGTATTGATTTCCTTGTGGAAGAAATAGTACAAATTAACTACGAAAGAAAAGAACAAACGTGAGTCTATATACAAGCATACAAAAAAAAGACAATTTATGTGAGAATACAGTAGGGAATAAGTGTTGTTGTACTAACATTTTCTCTGCATAAAGGACATCGAGACGATGTGGTTAATAACTGACGACAACATAATGTACACATAACATGGCGACAACGGGTTATTATCAGATAAACACCTGCTTGCTGCAAATCTGAGAGTGTTTCGAGACAAATCGGACATTGCTGAACATCGGTCGAGAGTTTTCGTTCGAAAGGATTTGCTGAATTTGGTTCGTCATCTGTTAAATCGATTATTTCATTATTGATAATATCAACAACGATTTCAAGCGATTCATCATCATCATCTTCATCGACAGTAACTTCGTGAACAATTTCAATGTCAGTATTTTCAATTGATACGGATCGAGGAATTTCATCGGCGATATCGACTTCTTGATCATTATCATCGTCATCATAAGATTCCGAATCGGAAACAACAATAATTCCATGTTCATTCGCTAAATCAGCATCTTCATGTTCGATTTCAATAATTTCAACATCCGAAACTTCTGTTTGACTACAAAAAAAAACGAGATATGCATAAACAATCGATCTTTTCTCAATCGAATGATGAGATCAACCTTTCGTCATCGATCATGCCAATCAATTCGTCAACAATTAGTTCTACATTCTGGTCGTCGATAGTACTGGAAGTGCTTTCGTCGAGTGATGGCACAGGGGATGAAATAAAATAACGTGGACATTTAGCAGCAGGTTCATCTTCATCACTGATTTCAATATTCCACGAAGAGGTCGACGAAGAATATTGTCGTTTCATCTGTTACAATTGCCGCATTATAATCTAAACAGTAGTATTACTAGACTATCCCTTCGTTTTATATGATCATAAACATTCAACCCACCAAAAAAGACATGGGAAAAGAAAAAACCTTTCTACCAATAAGAAATAATCGACACAGAGGACACTGGTATCACAATGGTGATTAACTTAGATCTCGAGTCATAAAATAGAATGAAATCGAAGTTACTAATATGAACACTATATGTGATTGATATTGAAAATGTATTAAAAAAGGACTTTGTATATTTTGCATAAGATTGATATTGTATTGAAACGAGATGCAAACAAACTGAGGAAAGTGTCTGTCTGCCTGTCTTAATAATCTTCTACAGACATAGTTAGTTCATGTATTCCGCAGATGTCGCTACAAAAGGCCCATAAATTTATGTTGGAATCTTTTTTATTTAACCAAAACTATTTTCTTTTAAATTTAATCTTCAATATTCATTCTATTTTCAACCATATTTATCATAATTATGAAAATGATCAAATCCAAAAGACGATTGGTTATGCGTCACGGGAAAGAATCTACTTCTTCTTTTCTTCTATTCATCCATTCATTCATATATATTCATCCGAATTGAGTAAGAATAACATTACACAACGTCATATTTCGATATTAGCTTCTGAGAAGTCATTTCAAAAAAATGTCTCATCGTAATAATTACGCTCAACAACGTGGCAGAAACTATTCAGATCCTACACCATCTCGATTCAACAGCAAATATCAAAGACGTGGCGGCCGAAATAACAATCGTCCCGAGCCCAATCGTGCAATTAAAATGAACGACGATGTCGATACACTCATGGTCTCAATTGGCCGTCATTTAACAACCGATGGAAATCCATCACGTGACACATTTTCAACACAACACAACGTCAATCAGGGCAAAGGCTCCCGTTTTCAAAAACGAAAACAAAATTCCAACGTGCCGCAAATCGGCTGGTGGCGTATCACCATTCTCGAATCGGGAGACATCGGCAAAGATCGTGTTATGGCCGCAGTACAAGGACGATGTGCTCGACCATTTTTACCGTATCATGTACGAGAAAATATTCTCAAGAAAATTTCGATAGTTTTTTTGTTGTTTTTCTTTAAGTATCATATCGAAGCTCGAACGAAAGCAGGAGTTTTCTTTGTTAATAACCAAAATGACGCGGATATGATCAAACGATTGAATGGAAAAATCGAAGTTCAAGGTCTTGATATTGTAAGTTGAGAAGTTCGGTTTTTATGTTTACTAATTTTGGATCAATTTCAATTCAAGTTGCGTATTCAAATGTGTCGAATTCCCGCTCCAGTACCGTCGATCGACGAAGATCTACGCGGGCATTTAAAAGTAATTTCTCCGATGAATATCTCATTTTTTTCAAAATCAAATTCTTTCGTTCAGGATCATTTAATCAATCATCGATTCGACCAACAAACATTTCAACTAAATCTCTCCAACATCGCGGATGACGAAGGTAATCTGTGGATTTCATATCTCCCCGAAAAAACTCAAAGGTTTTTTATTCCTACAGAATTAAGTTCACTGGGTATTTTCCCGCAATTCAACAAACAAGCATTCATTCGTGATGTGGTCGAAATTCTCAACAAACATCTTTATATGGTAAAAATCAAATTTCTGATCAACTCATTCGAATTTCTTCTCGCGTTATTTTAGACACGAATCTTAGATTTGGGCTCGAATAACATCGTTAATCTGTACGAATTCCGTAATCTTCACTTAAATGATCTCTACCAAATCAGTTTTGCATCGAATCAAGTAAATTCGCCAAAAATAAAAAACCCAAAAACTATTCAATTTTTCTTCCCGAAATTTAGTTGAAAAATGTCGATGATTTCGATCATTTAAAACAATTGCCCAATCTTGCTCATTTAAATATCAAAAACAATCCAATTCTAACTTCAACAAACAACAAACTAAAAACAACATCAATCGACGATATCATCAGGTCAGGTCGAACTCAACCTTTCTTTTTTTCTTACGGACATTCACAGCAGTCAGAAACGACAACTAAATCATTTGTCAAATCGAATGTTTTACTTATTTATTTGATTTTTCTACTGATTTCATCAGTTTTCAATGTGTCATTCGAGTTCAATGTAAAAAAAACAACAACAAAATCGAGATTGATTTATTTCATTACGAGAGGGTGTGAGTGATTTGTACGTCGATAAATCTTCGTCAAGAATGAGTGTGAAAACGAAAAATCTTGTAAAATTTGATTTGTTAAAAATGAAAATTCAGTTTTTTGTACGTCGAATTGGGCAAATTTGATGGCGAAAAAAAAACGAGAAAAACCATTATGAAATTCGATCGAATTGAACGTCGGAATCATTCAAATGAAAACAAAATTCAGATGATTTCATTTGTCAAACATCTTGACTGATGATTTGAAATCGATTTATTCTATTCGATGAAAGAATTTATTTAACTAATCGAAATTCTTCGATTCCGTACGTTCGTTTACAAACTAAAGATCGATTGTTATTCTCGAAATGAACATTTTAAAAACAAAAAATCGAACAAATGCTCATCAATCAACGGCGAATACCACGAGCTTTTTTTTCCTGTAAATGTGATGAGAGAATGTGTGAATTGTAAAATGCAATAGACAATCTCGAAAAAACTTCTTTTCTCTTTGAAAATATGCGAAGAATACGAATGATCAATTGAACAATGAAAAAAGTTAGCAAAAAGAAAGAATAAATTCAAGTAGAACATTCAATTTTGACAAATACGAAGAAAGATAAAGGCGACTAGGGCAAATGTGTGTGTTGCTGCTGTTTTGTTTGTCTAAATGTTTTCAGTTCTATGCATCAACTGGTCCATCTCGTCCCATTCTAGCGCTATACGTCAGAAAGTTCCACAACTCAAACGAATCGTAAGTCCACAAAAGCCAAAAAACGCTCCGAAAATCCTTTTGCCATTCGAATTCAGAATGATGCTGATCTACCGCCGAAATATGGCTTCGGAACTGATCTTATTACAGTCACACTTCCAAATTCGAATCCACACTGTGTACCACAAGATATGGAGTCATTTCTTGCTAAATTCATCGAGGAATATTATCGTTTATTCGATACACGTGGTCGTGGCGAATTACATGCATGTTATCATGATTCATGTATGTTGTCCGTGTGCATTTCAACGGCGGATAATTCGATTGTTTCAACGAGAAATTATAAATTTGGACAATTAATTTATGAATCAAGAAATCTGCATAAAGTTATCGATGACAATCGACGTATGAATTTATTACGTCATGGCAAAACGGCAGTTATCGATTTCTTGAGAGTGAAATTTCCACTAACTAAACATGATGGAAATTCATTTCGAGTCGATGTCCTATCAACAGCTGTAAATAAATAAACAACAAAAATGATTTCGATTTTTATTTCTTTTTTTTTTAAATAGAATAATCGAGCTATTTTCACCGTTAATGGACTTTTTAAAGAAGGTAAAATCCGATTGATTTTCAATGTTCACATTAATTTTATTATTAAATTCTAGTTGATCAAGGTTCAAACGCACCTATTCGTTGTTTTCAACGTACATTTACATGTGCACAAACACCAGCTGGGTAAAAATTCATTCAGTCATCAACCTTCTCGAACTTCTCCGTTCTTTTAGTGTTTTAATCATTGCTGATCATATTTTAATAACAAATGCTACTGAAATTCAAGCACAAGTATGTTGCTCCGAAGTTAAATAAAGATTTGAAAAAATGCTTTTGTTTTGTAGAACTTGAATCGTTCTCTAGCAGCTGCTGCTACTACTACATCAACAGCACCCACAACCAACAGTCAAAATATTCCAAACAATGAAGCTGATGTTCAGAATCAAATGATACACAAATTCTCTCAAGAATCAGGAATGAATGCCAACTTTTCAAGATTGTAAATAGATAAATTCAAAAAGAAAACTTTCGATTGTCCTATCAACGATTTTCGTTTAGATGTTTACAAGAAAATAATTGGAATTATCAAAAAGCAGCTGAAGTCTTTGTTGACCTAAAGAAAAAGGTATGTCGAACTGTGAATTTGATTTGATTTATTTGCAAATTTGTTTCATAGAATCAAATTCCAGCTGAAGCTTTTGTTAAATCTTGATTTCATGGATAAATCCATCAACCGTCTCTAACCAAATAACCTATTGACTAAATTTTGTTTGTTTTCTTCTTTTATAAACTTTGTTTTTCTTCTTCTTTTTTTTTGAAACCAGTTGTATGCCTCTATTTTTTTTCTGATTTCATAAACGAAGTCAATTAGTGTATATGTTACGTTAAATAAACTTGAAAAAGATCGCAATCAATCGTCTTATTTCATGATAATGAAATGATGTCTAAGAACTATTTCTTTGTGTACAAAGTGGACAATCACAATCGATCATTGAACATCTGTTCCTAAAATTCCTTCTTTTGTTTTGTTAATTACCGTTGAATATAAGATTAATTCAATATGATTTTTATCTCGACATGGTAAGACAGACAACAACCGGAACGAATAATAAAGCTGATATTGAATGAAGAAAACTAATTTATGATTAATAATCAAGTACTTGTCAAAAAAAATGTTATATTTTTTAATCCAAAACAGATATGTAAACAATTTTGCATCAAAATTAATTAACTAAGTCATTGGCATTTGAATACGAACGCGAGTATGGTAGAAAAAAAAAGAAAGAAAAGTTCAAAACTAATTACAATCGATAGCTGTTGTCAATTGACATTCAGACAAATTATGATCGAACTTCTCGAAAAGATTTTTATAGTCTATCGTTTTCGAATTCGTGGTCGAAGAAAATTGTTTTGACATTATCATTCGTCGATCGAATCGAGAGTGTGCCAACGAAAAATGATAAAGAGAAACAAAAGAAAAAAAAAGGTTGTTGCATTGTGTTGTGCAAATGCAACTATTTTAGTTATTGCCACATCGATAAATAAATCGATATAAACATGAAATCGTTTTCTTGCCTTCTGTTTTTTTCAGTTCTTTCTTGTAGAGAAAAGGAATTCTTGTTTTTTTCTTCTTTTTGACTTCAATATGAATTTATATTTTCTATATAGTATATTTTTATCGAGAGAAACAATCGTTTATTTGTCGGTTTGTTTTGCCCATAGATGTGCTTCCAGAGTGTCGTCATAAAACGTTTGTTTTATTCAGACGCGATTATTGTGCATAGCGTCTATTCGAATAGAAAAAAGACTTCTGATTCCATAAGAATGAATGTTTTCTCGTTCGCTTGCATCGAATGTCCTGTCTGTCTCGCTTGAATATGTTATTTAGTCGCGAGGGCAAGGCCAACTTTATTTTATGGATGATGATGATAAAGATTAACAGCAATAGGAGAAGGTACAAGTCATGAAGAACGATAGGATATATAGAAGAAGGAGAGGAGAAGAAGAGGAAAAAAAGATCGATAGGTATTTCTCTGACGGTCGAAAAAAAAGAAGAGGACAGGTCATTTTCTTCCATTTCTATCCATATGAATACGCATATATCTGAAAAGGTGAACGTTGTACATTTTTCAATGGCAAGATTTTCTTCTCCTACTGCTGCTGCTGCTTCTTGTTCGTCCTTTTCTTTTTTCTTTTTCTACAATTGATGTTGATCATAATAACACTAATTCGACAAGCGAATTAGCATTGTATTTTCTTCTTTTCCGGTCGAAATCCTGAATAATATTATAACTAATGAATAAGAAAAACGTCTCTTCGGTATTTTACATCGTTTTGTTGTTCTATCATCGTTCTTTGCTGTTCGTTTTATATATATATATATTTTGTTTCTATCGACAATCAAAATTGAACTACAGTTAGCGATCCAAATTACAATGCGCGTGTTACAATGCACATATATAAATATATATATAGCTACACAATGGTTCTTCTGAAAATTTTCTTCTCGTTCTTCATTTTTTCTCTTTCTCTCTCTTGCTTTCTTTCGTCGATTCAACAGGCATATACTATCGAGGATATATCATTCTATACTTTAATTCATTCATTCATTTCATTCTCGTTCTCGTCTTCTTCCTTGTGTTGTGTTTTATTTTTTATTTTATTTCTAAACTGATCGATCGTCATATTCATTCTTCACCTCTGTTGGCAAGTAATGCATGAAATCTTTGACATTTTGTTCGTTTCGGCGTCATGTCGAATTTGAACCTGTCCGATCAGAGCAAAATATTGTCTTTCTTCTCTTCGAAATTTGCGATTCGATACCAATAACATCGATATTCATTGTTAAACAAAAAAAAACACAAATCAAACATCAGATCTATTTATCGCATTTAACACGTGCTCGATGATCGTATATTTTTTAGATTTGAACAATAAAAACGACAGAAAGAAATAGATTGTTTTCATTGAAATAATATCTCATTTAACCATGGCAACTGCCTATATTTGTCCAATGTGTGTGTTCAATTGTGACAATTTACCGGATTTAGAAAAACATCTTCAAGGTAAATAGATCGAAGTTTATGACAAAACAAAAATGACAACGATTTTCTTTTAGTTCATGATACGAATTCAAATCCATCACCTATCAAACAACAACAAGAGCCACCGACTAAATCCCTACGAAATAGTCCACTTTACGCCAAATCTCAATCTGTTGCTAATCAATCGCCCATATCGAATAATCATTCATCACCCTCAAAAACCTATGATCGACGATATTCATGTAAATCATGTCCATTCTCAACTCATAGTGTCAAAGCCTATTTTAATCATCGACAAATGGCACATGACGAACAATTAACAATCACTGAATGTCCATTTTGTGACTATGCGAGTCAATATCCGGGCAAAGTTAAAAAACATTTAGCTGATGAACATGCATCTCAACCAATGCCATTAGGTACACGCGAATTCATCGTTTGAATTTGTCCGTAGTTTTGTTTTCTCTCTCTTTCTGCTCAGGTCAATCATCTGCTCAAACCAATCGTTTGTCGAATGAACAAACTAATGAGAATCCTATTCAAGAGAAAATGCCAACGATTTCAATACGTTTTACCGATTGTCCATTTTGTTCATTTACTTCGACAGATCCCGAAGCATTTCGTCAACATGTTTTGTGCAATCATTTAAGCGACAAAAACTTTCGATGTCTCGTTTGCAATCGACTTTATCGTCATCGAGGAGACTGTATTTTCATTTCCAAACAAAAAAAAAACCCAACTAAATCTTTCGTTTCAGGTTCATTTCATATTCGAAAAAAGCACACTGATCTCATGGTTGGCGATAATGTCGAATCATTACGTGAATATATCGGCGAATTTCAGCCGAGTACAATGACAGCCGATGAATTAATCGAAATTCTCTCACATCCTCCATCCGGTTCGATCTCAGCCGATGGTCTAACAAATGCAATGAACTCATCATTGTCAGCAATCGGAATTCAACAACCGAATCCTCCACATGCGTTTCGTTGTGGTTATTGTAAATTCTCGTCGGTAAACTCGGGCGATGTCAAAAAACATCAAACATGGAAACACGCCAATCTCTTATCGAACATTTTGCCCATTGATCCCAACGATCCTCAACAACAACCGATGGTTACCTACAAACGAAAACGAGTTCACAGCACGAAAACAGGAAATCATGAAGACGACGGGCCTATTTCACAACGACCGAGATTGTCTATGCCTGCACAACGGCAATTGACCATCGATACATCGTCGAACATTCACAATGATCAAGATTCCGATGGCAAAGATCTTCTTTCGCCCAACGAACCCTCAGCATTCGATAGTCCACAACTATCCGTCAAGAATTCGAATATTCAACAGCAACTCTCCGTTCTTGGCTCGGTCAATTCTCGAGTCTACAAATGCATTCGTTGTGAACGTCTAGCGCCACATCGTTGGATCATCGAACGGCATATTCGTTCGGATCATCCCACCGATTGCGATAATATGTCGAATGTTATCATTGAAATCGATAAACCGTCATCGACATCAAACAATGGCGAACCAATGAGAGCAACAAAATCTTCTTCATCATCATCATTATCATCAACCGAACAAAATAACACAAATGCAACTGCACCGAAAGCTTTTTCTTGTTCGGCTTGTTCACTTCAAGCGTATCATTTGTGGGTCATTCTTCGACATATTCGAAATGTGCATAAAAACGATCAATCCAATGCGAAAATCATCGATAATATTAATAATCAAATTATTGAAGATACCGATGATCTCGAATCGAATGGAACAACAAGTCCATCAACAAAAATCTCGACAATTAACAATGAAAATAACGAAGCAAGCGAACCAGTTGATATTAAAAACGAAGAAATGCTCAAACATTTGATCAATACAGCGATGGCAACACGAAAAGGCAGTAGTAATAATAACAATAATACATCAAATACTTTCCTCGAAAATCTCCCTGCAAATTTACTCAACAATAATGTCGCTGCATCACTCGCTAATCTTCTCGGACAATTAACAAACAAACAATTACTTCAACAATCATCGCCATTTCAATCAGAAAAAGCGCCATTAGCTAAACGATATAAATGTTCACTTTGTCCGCATGTGTCTGCGTGGGGAGGTAAATCCGATGATGAAGTTTTTCTGTGTCCTAATTGAATATTTCAGGCAATGTTAAAAAACATTTAAAACGAATGCATCCAGGCGATCATTCGGGTCATGTGATTGATCTTGGACTTGACTTTGCATCGACACCCTCGCCATCGATAGCCAATCGAGATGAACTCGGCGATGAACAAATGATGAACACCTATGGAGATCAATCGATGAACGAAGAGAATTATCCATCATATCAACAAGTAATTATTCATTTTCGAAGAGGAAAAAAACAAAACAAAATATGAAAAATTCGTTTTTTTTTCATTTTTTGCAGTCAACTGACTTGATCAATACGAAACTGAAAGATATCGATAATTCTCTATCATTATCCACGAATAATTCTCAAGCAACTCGTCCCGAACGTTTGTACGGTTGTTCAGTTTGCTCGTATGAAACAACAAATCCAACGAATATTCATCGTCATGTTGACCTTCATTCGGGTGATGACGGTGGCGGTTTTCAATGTTCACAATGTTTCTTTCTCTCAAAATGGCGTAATACAATTCGAAAACATATGGTATCAACTCATGGCAGTAATCTAGCTTCGTTAACCAACGTTCTCGAACCGTTAACAGTCATAAAATCACATGATGCAATTGTCATTATCAAAAAATGGTTGAGTACGTTCGTTTTTCGATGATTTCAAACTTTTGAAATGTTGACATTCGTTTTGTCTTCTAGTTCATGAAAATGGTATTAAGCAAGAAGATAATTCGAATAATAATAATACACATTCAATTGACACATCGATTTTCTATTGTTCATCATGTCCATATACAAATACGAATCGTTTAACATTTGAACAACATGTTGTTCATCATAATCTATTGAAAACAGACGATGAACTCTATCGATGTCAATTTTGTACGTTTATTACGCATGAAAATAATTTATTTAATGATCATCAAATGTTACATATTATGAAAGAAGATTTTCAACAAGATCGAACAGCAAATGCGCTTGAAAATACGGTTATTTAAATTACCATTGAACAAAAAACAAACCGAGAGACCTTTCGTGTATTTATTTTCTCTCTCTTCACTGTTTATTTCTTGAAAACGATTCAAGTCAGTTATCATTCGAAAAACACACACACACACGATTTATCATCACTGCTGATTGTCTTCGTTACTTTTTCGCAGTGCATAGATCTCTATTTTTCTTGTTTTGATTTAGTTTTCATTCCATCAATTCAATTTCGAAGTCATTCTAGTCAGATGAGAAAGAAAGAGAATGGAAAAAAAAATCCAAGAAGATAACTTGATTACTATCTGTATTATTATTTAATGTTCTTTTCTTTGTTTTTGTATTTGCTTGTCTCTTGTTGTTGATGTTCTATGGTCTTCTTTGAAAGATAGAATATTTATCTTTCAATTTTCATGTGTTTCTTTTTGCCTCACTCCGACCGTTCATTTGGTCTCAACAAAGAAGTAGTTTGAAACAAATAAAAACTAACAAACGAATCTAACGGTTTCTCGTCATTTGTCGATGACTCATATCCTATGTATATGTGTTTTTTTGTTGTTTTTGATTTTCTTTCTTTGATATTCATGGCGTATTTCGAATCGGTAACGTCTTCGTTGGAAAGTGAATTTAATGAACAAAGTAACGATGAAGATTTTCTTCTTGCACTTCAATTACACGATCAATTGAATAAAGAAGAAAAAGAGAATGATCAAGAAGATTTTAATAAAATTATGCAGGTTCATAAAAAAAAACAAATCGATCTTCATGTCGTTTTTCCTAATCGAGTTTAGATTCATCCGATGAATGTTGTCGATAAACAATGGGAATTAATCGATCCAAATCCTGATATTTACGTTCTATTTCAACAATTTAATCATCAATTTTTCTATCAAAAACTCGACAGTGTTTATGTCGAATGGAGTAAAAGGATGACACGGTAATGCAAACGTTTCATCGTTTCAATTAAGGATTATCGTGTTTGTTTTTTAGTTGTGCTGGCATTTGTTATTATAGACGTGGTGGTGAATGTCGAATTGCACTTAGTGCGAGTTATTTGACATTACGACCACGAAAAGATCTTGTCGAAACTTTACTCGTAAATATTTTGCTTCAAAGAAAAGGAAAATTATTTTCAAATTATGTTTTAGCACGAAATGATTCATGCTTATCTCTTTGTTACTCATAATAATAAAGTAATTGAAGATTTTTGAATTTATTCAATTGAATTTCGATCTAGGATCGTGATGGTCATGGACCTGAATTTCTCAAACATATGGTACGAATTAACGATGCAACTGGTGCGAATATCACTGTAATTTCTGAGTTTTCCAATGAATTGTTGTTTTTTTTTTAAATTATTTTATGCATGTAAGGTCTATCATTCTTTTCATGATGAATACGATCATTTACATGGACATTGGTGGCGATGTACAGGCTCATGTCGTCAGTGGAAACCGTATTATGGTTATGTTAAACGGTCAATGAATCGAGCACCTTCGAATAAAGATCGATGGTGGGGTAAGATGTTCTTTTAGAATTCAAATAAGAATAATTCGAATTATCTTTCGTTTCTGTTTTTTTCAGATGAACATACACGACGTTGTGGTGGTCAATTTGAAAAAGTAAAAGAACCGGAAAATTATAAATCCAAAAGTACAAAAAAACGAACTACAAATGAGTTGACATCAGACAAAGCTAGTCAATCATCAACTAGCAGTCAAAGTAAAATATAAAGTTCAATGAAAAGTATCGATGAAATGTTGTTTCTTTTTTTGAATGCATCTAGTTTCGTCACCGATCAAGAAAAAAAAGAAAACTGCAACTACTACAACTTCTGTTATACCGAAAAATGGAACTATTGATAGATTTTTCAAGAAAACAAATCCAATATCATCAATAACAGATGTCAAACCAGTCGAAATAAATTCACAAGAATCATCTCTACCGATCAAATCATCTGCAACTGAAGTAAATTGTCCAAATTGTCAAATTCTTTTACCCAAAGCTAATTTATTTATTCACCAAATACGATGCAGCAAATAATAATAATAAATTAATTAATAGTATATTTTTTTTTGTTATACATATTTTGAAATGATCTATTTGTAATAAAATTAGTCGGAATAGATATCAAGTAAACTACTTTATTTAGAAATCCTGACAAGTCATCATATGTTAAAATGATGACTCATGATTTGCATTCTTTCACGCACTCAGAATATATAAATATATGAAAAAGTGAAGCTGTACACGTGTAAGAGTTACATAGAGTTATGAAATTATCTTTTTAGATCAATATGAGCGAAGGAAAACCAAGTTTTTGGTGCTGCGATGGTTGCATGCGTAATTTAAAACATGGCGAAATTCGTTTTAATTGTCTTGAATGTCTTAATTATGATCTTTGTGAGACGTGTATGCAAACACTTGAGCCCCCACATCCTCATCGTTTAATACGTTTATTAGCTTTTGGTGATGAAGAAACCGAAGGTTTGGAGGAATTTTGTCAAATCAGAATTGCAAGCGGTATTAAATTATCAGCAGCTATGTATCCTGATCGATATTGTCTTGGTACGCGTGACGTAGATAAATCGAATCCTTCATTGTATGCCGATACATACTCATGGTTGACATATAGAACCGTACGTGAACGAGCGGAAAACTTTGGGCACGGTTTAAGAAGTATAATTGAACCACTCAATTATCTAGCAATTTGTGCAGCAAATCGACCTGAATGGGTGATTACTGATTTTGCATGTATTTTTCAGAATATTATTAGTGTACCGATATATTGCTTGTTTAATGATCGTGAACTTGCGTATATTATCAATAATACTAAAATCACAGTAGTTGTCTGCGATGCACAGATGCTATCGAAATTTATTCATCTATCTAAAGAATGTTCATCACTTCAGCATATTGTTTGCATGGATCCTATTTCTCAATCACTTGAAGGTAATTAGAAAAAGTTGATTTTTACGTACTTCTGCTAATTATTATTATACTAAACTAGATATAAAATCGGATAGTTCTGTATCAGTTCATTATATGGGTGATATTGAAATTCGTGGTACTATTACTCAATATGATCCTGTTGCAACTGAAATCGATCAATGTCTAACTATAGTTTATACGAGTGGTAGTTCAGGATTCCCTAAAGGTGCTATGATATCTGAAATGACATATATCGCTTCGATATCTGAGTGGTGTGTCCCATATTTGATTGAGAAAGTCGGTTTCTGTTATGAACCATTAGCATGGGCTAGTGAGCGAGATGCTATCCTTCGAACGTTTTTTCGCGGAGGACGTACAGGATTTTCAACAGGTGATATGTCTCGTTTCATGGAAGAGTTAGCTCTCGTTCGACCTAATGGTTTTTCTACAACGCCAGCTATATGGAATAAAATCTATGCTGAATTTAAAGTTGCATTATCATTAGTGAGTGATCAATTAACACCTCTTGAACGTGCAAAAGAAGAAGAAAGACTTCTACTACAATTTTCTAAACTTGTACCAATACGATGTAAAGCAATTACTGTTGGTGGCGCAATGATTAGTCCAGTTATATTGGATTTTATAAAGCGTTGCTTTAAGAAATGTACTATTTATGAATCGTATGGATCGACAGAATGTGGAAGTATAGCAACGGATAATATCGTTGAAACTCGTCTACCTTATCGTCTCGTATCTGTACCCGAAATGGGCTATACAACTGATGATAAACCTTATCCTCGTGGTGAACTCGTCATTAAAACAGGAGAACTATTCACTGGATATGTAAATAACCCTGAAGAAACTCAAATAGCTTTTACAGAGGATGGGTATTTTCGTACTGGAGATATTGTAGAAACGCGTACTAACAAATATGGTGCAGTAACATTGCAAATTATAGATCGAAAGAAGAATTTTTTCAAACTTTCACAAGGACAATTCGTCTCACCGGAATTTCTACAAGGTATTTTCATTCAAAGTCCTTTTGTCGAACAAATCTACATTCACGGTGATCTACTCGCAGATTCTGTTGCAGCTGTAATTGTACTCAATCGAGAATATACACAAAGTTTTGCATTAGAACATCATATCGACAAGATCGATACAAATAATCCAGCTCCTCAATTATGTTTTGCTATTCTACGAGATTTACAAGCTATAGGCGAAAAAGAATCACTTCGAAAACATGAAATACCATCACGATTGGTCCTTGATTTCGAACCATTCACACCTGAAAATGGTCGTTTAACATCGACAATGAAACCTTGTCGTTATAAAATAGCTGCACATTATGCTGAACGATTGAAAAATTGTCAAACAATCGAACAACAATTGAAACAAGTCATCGAAACAAAAACAGGACAATCTTTAGCAACAGACGATCATGATCATGCTTTTATTCCGACGAGTGGAGATTCATTGGCAGCTGTACGTTTATCTCGTATTATCGAGAATGATTTAGGAATATCTGTACCTTTGAATCTACTTCTACAACCGAATGTAACATTAGAACAACTTGTGACGACTATTCAAAGTTCTTCATCAATTGCAACAATATCTCAATCGGATGTAGCACAATTATTGAACGATTCTCAAATGGATTTGCATATTTCTATTGGAAAACAAAAAGATACCGTTTCATCGGCTTCAGTGATTCTTGTAACGGGAACAACGGGCTTTGTCGGTGCCTTTCTGTTGGCTGAATTACTTTCAACATATCCGTCGAAATGCAAATTCATCTGTCTCGTACGAGGTGATTCGAAAGCAAATTCTCTCGAACGTATCCGAGAAACTATGCAATTCTATAGAATATGGAATGACGATTATCAAAATCGAATCATTCCTTTAGAAGGTGATCTATCAAAAGTTCGCTTTGGATTGGAAACTGAAGCATATGAATCTTTAGCAAATCAAATTGATGTTATCTATCATTGTGGTGCAGCAGTTAATTTTGTTATGCCTTATAGTAGACTTTACGATACAAATGTTGTTGGTACTCGAGAGATTATTCGATTAGCTGCATATAAATCAACTTGTATACCGATTCATTATATATCGACGATTAGTGTTTTATCACCGGATGTGAATACTGAAGTGTCGATTGACAAAATATCACCAGAACGATTAATCGATGGTTACTCACAAAGTAAATGGGTGGCAGAGAAATTAATAAATCGAGCTGGTCAAATGGGTTTGCCAGTAGTTATCTATCGTCTTGGATCGATATGTGCAAGTACAAAAACAGGTGCCTGCAATCGAAATGATCTTTATACTTTGATTCTATCTGCTATTATTAAAACTGTTAGCTATCCTGAAATATTAACAAAAGCTCGTCTGTATGCTCTTCCAGTTGATTTCACTGCTAAAAGTATCGTTTATTTGAGTATGAATCAATGTGATATCAATGGAAAAATCTATCATATTGCTAATTCAAATCAGGAAATATCATTCACAGATATTACTGAAACAATACATCGAAATGGTATCAATTTGAATAGTGTATCATTCATTGAATGGCAAACAAAATTGAGAACTATTAGTAATGAAGGCGATTCGATTGAAACTCTCGTAGAATTATTAAACACAAATACATTTGATGAACAACGTCAGATATCAACTGAAGAATATTATCGTTCTATTTCGACAATAAAAATGCCAAGTTTAGACAAGATTTATCTACAACAATGGTTCGATTTCTTAGCTGAGAATATCGTTCGATTGAAGACTGATAATGACAAAGTTTTTTCTTAATAAAATTTCGTAAAAAAAACTCTTTAAATAGAATATGTTTTCGAGCGAGAAAGAAAAAAGCTCGACAAGATGGCGCTCATCGACACTACCGCCAGTAGTCCATCTGTTTAGTATCGATTTTTATTGGTCTCTATTGATCAAGTTCATAACGATTGGTTAGTATTGCCACTCGACGAGAATGTGCAGTAGTAAAGTAAAAATGATGATGATCGCCAAGAATATTCTATCATTTGTTTAAAAATTTTGATATTTAAACATAAATTTCGTGATTCTAGATACTATCAATGGACGTTTATTGGGAATTATCCGATTTCGATATTCATACCCGTCAACAGGGCATGGAAAAATTACTTGAATCATTGAAAACCTTGTCAACAAACGATGATAATGGAAAGGTATTTTCACCGATTTCGATTTTGCGCAATTATTTTTATGGGTTTTCTTTGTTTAGAGTTTGTCAACACAAGTCGATTACACGATTTCACGATTAGTCAAAGGTCTCGTATCGAATCGTAAATGTGCTCGTATTGGTTACGCTGCAAGTCTTGGCACAGTTCGTATCTCCTTCAAAAAAAAACCTTCAATTATACATATTGATTCTCTTTCAGCTTGCTAATTTACCGAATAATGAACTGAATGTCCCGTCAGCTGACGAACTTCTATCGTTAGTTCAAAGCAAATTAACAACAAGAAAAGAAACGGGTGTTGAAGTACGAAGTGAAAATTCCTTTTGCTCTCAGATCATCACGTTTTCTATAGGATGCAAAAAACGTTCGAATCGGCCGTGTACTCGCCTACATCGCTTTGGCTTTCACAGAAAAGGATGCAAATGTTCGTTGTGTTGTTTTTTTTTCTTTTGCACGAACTTGAATTCTCTGCTTTTAGTTATCTGATTTGTTGCCGAAGATTCTTCCTGATCTACTCTTGATTCGTACGCAGGAAACACGTCGACGATTGCGAACATTTGTCGATGCGTCGATCATTCAACTAGCTAAATGGGTAAGAGTGAATTTTCAACGATTTTCGATTCCATTTTTTGTTTTCAGGCCGGTCGAAAATCGTTTAAAAAGGATATTTTGCCTCGTATTCAAGATCTTTTGCCAACAAATTGGCAAGCAAATGAAGATGGAACGAAATCCATATTTCTTCTTAGTTCGCTTGCTAATCTTTATCCAGTAGAATTTCTAAATTCAATAAAAATCCTTTCATTTTTCGTTTCGTTTTGAAGAAAATCTTCGATCAAGATTATTTTCAAACTCATTGGAATAAACCAGTGTTATCCTTAGGACAAACAGATGAAGAACAAACAACCATTAAGAAATGTTTACAAGTAAAAAACAAAGATATTTTCTCGTAGATCAAGAAATGATTTTCAATGGATGAATTTCAGTCATTTGACAACGAACTTCATCTTCTCGAACAATTGACTCAACAATTGCTTATCTATGCAATTCGTAGTCAACAATTGGCATCGTTTTGGCCTGTTCTTGTTGATGGTTTGATGAGAGAAGAATATGTCGAGTTTCAATTTGGAATATTTATCTTTTAGAATTATCGAATATTGGACTCGATTCAAATAAAGGACAGATTTTATTGAATTTAATCATCTTTGCTTTTCAAGAACAGGAGGATATCGATTCGATCTATACGGTAATAAGTCCGTTGATCATCGGTTTATCCGAAATTTTTTCTTTAGATCGAAACGATTCTCGATAAGAGTCCAAATTTAATCGGTAAAATTCTCGATCTACTCGCTTCATCAGGTCGAAAGAATCATCAAGCTGCGTCAATCGATCTCTCGAAAAATGCTGTATGAATTCATTTCGATTGAACTGCATCGATATACTTCCGTTTTTCATCATATTTAGCTTGATAAATTAGCACATACACTAGCAAATCAATCGTTTCAACAACGATTACGTTTATTCGAGAAATTATTCAACTGGTTTGTTGAAAGCTTTTGAATAGATCATGTTTTTTTTAATATAGAATCATTTTAGTGCTGACAAAAACTATTCATGTCTTCATTCAGTAGCCAATTCACTTGCAGAAAAAGTCTGTCACTCAATTCGAATATCAAATCGTGCAAAAATTTTTCGTTTTAGTTAACGGTTGATGAATTGACGGATTATACGAAATATATTTTCGGTTTATTTGTTAAAAGTGCAAAAGATGAAAGGTAGAAGTAGGAAATATTGAAGAGACTTCGATTTTTAATAGTTCATTTTCAGTGGTCTTGATCGTCGTCGACATTTTCTTCTTGAAATGGTAAAAACTCCTGTTCTTATTCGATTAAAATTCTCATTTTTAAAATTTTCAGCTATCAAACATTTGCAATATTTCATCATTTGATCTCAAAACTGAATCAAATGGTTCATTATTCGAAAGTATTCTTTCAATTTGTGTTCTTCTCTCCTATTTCAAATTAAACAATCATCTTCCAAAACCTTTACGTGAAGTAATTTTGTCGTTTCTCTTTTGTTATCAAAAACACGAAAAACAACTGTTTATCTAGTTTATTCACGACAATGTGGATCTGTCGGATGTGACACGTGAACATCTCGAAGACACAATTTATAAACTCATTCATTACGAATTTCACGAAAATCAGTATCAACATAGTTTCAATGTTTTCGAAAAATCATTGGTAAGACCAAGTGTTTGTTTAAACGAAACATGTTGTTTTTGTTTTCATTGATTTAGCATTGGTTGGACTCGTCCAAACACTATTCAGCGTTGTTTCAAAATGCCGAAGATGTGAAAGTTTATTTCAGTGAAAATAAAGTTCAGTTATGGGAAACAATTCAAGGCAAATCGGTTTGATGAATAACAACGTGAATTTCGAGTTGATTTTTGTCTCTCGTATTTAGATTCAATCGTTAACCGATGAGAAACTTCGATTAGCTTTTCAACAAGTTTTTGTTTTGAGTTTCTTCGATTTATTTCTTGATTTCAATCGGGCTAAACAATATCTCGACGTTTGTGTTTTTTCGAATGAGAAATTCGTTGAATGAACTCGAGATTTCGTTGTTTTAGGATTTAATTCCATGTTTAAAAAATGCTCATACTCAACTTGTATCGAAAAAGAAAGTCAAAGGTAGTTAAATGAAGAATTCAGCTGATTTTTCGAATGAAAAACTGTTGATTTAGTTGCAGAAGAATCATCATGGATCGAGATTTTTATCGATATACTTCTATCGATGGATACGAAAAAACAACATGAAATCCGATCGATTATCAAGAAAATCTACCATCAAATTGTTCCTTATGTTAATGAAAGTGCATTGAAATTAATGCTTCAAGTAAAGAGAAATTCTGTTGAGATGAACATTTGCCTTTACGAAAATCGAATTTTTAGACAATTTCAGTGCAAAATGAAAATGAAGATGACGAACATGAAGATGAAGGAGACGATGAGGATGACGATGAAGATGAAGAAGAAGACGATGATGATGATGAAGATTTAATGGAAAATGGCGATGTTAATGAAGAACTTCGAAAGGCTGTTGAAAAGGCACTTGGTGATGCAGCAGTTAAAGAAGAAGAAGACGAAGAAGTACAATGACAAAAATTAGCTATTTAATTGATTTAAAAAAAAATGTTTAGGATGATGTTGAAATGGATGATGAAGCAATGCTTCGTTTAGATCCGTTGCTTGCCGAAGCATTTCGATCACAACTCAAGAAATCTTCGAATTCGAAAATTATCAACGAAAAACTTCACCATCAATTTCGTGTTCTCGATCTCATTGAATCTGTCATCAAAAAAGATGATCGAATGAAATTTGTTCTAGTAATTTTCTTCTTTCTTTCATTTCAATCAACAATAAACAAAAAAAATCAACATCTATTCAGATCAGTATTCGTCCATTGATTGAAACAATCACAAATCTTCCGAATGCAGCTGCTTACAAAACAATGATCGAACGTCTCGATTCGATTCTTCGTCAATTATCAAATCGAAAAGTACAATCTGAAATTCAAAGGATCAAATTGATAATCATATTTCTAGATTGGGCATGCGGATATACCAACAACCGATGAATGCTTAGATTTATTTCGTTATTTAACATCTCTTGCTGGTCTGTTGAAATCGAATGAGCAAAGGAATTGACTTAGTTTTCGTTTGTTGTTTAGGTACTCGAATAAAATTAACGATCGATACGTTAACAAAAGTATCGATGTTTGTGGTAAAAGGAAATTGTCTGACGATGATATTGAGTTTGCGCATTTGTGATTTATTTATTTAGATAAAATTATGTTTACATGTTGGCAAAGCAGAAGAACGATTAGCTGGCGTTGAAGAAACGATTTTAACGGCATATGAAGGCGGATTTCTTCGTTTTCTTCAAGCTAAACAGTAGAATTTCATTTGAATTTTAACTTTTTTAAATTAAAAACTATCGAATTAGACCTAAGGAAAAAACGCCAACTAAGAAAAAAGGCAAACAAAATGAAGAAGAACCGATTAGTCTCAATCAATCAGTCGTTCATCCGAATATAATCAAGGAATTTTTCATTCGTTTTCCTGAGTACGGAACTCGATTGATGTTGTTAATGGTTGAAACATCATTGAAAGACAATGTCAATTGGAAAAAACGAGTAAATCTCATTGGAAATATTTTTCAATTCACATTGTTTTTCGTTCGTTCATTTAAAGAACATCGTTTGCGGAACATTGAACAACTTTTTCAATAAAAAACAAGTAAAAACAAAAGCTTTGAAAAGTCATTTTCAATTTCAATCGAATTCAAATTTAGTTGGACAAAGTCGATGAAAATCTACTTCAATCAACGATTGATTTAGTAGTCAAAGTATAAACATTCAGCGAATAGATCAATTAGAAAACGAGAAATTCAATTGATTTAGATGTCTTCGGATTCGAAATCATCGAAAATTGAATCACTACATGTGATAACAAATCTTATACAAAAATTAGTTCTCATTCGAGTAAAATTTGTTCATTCGAATTGTTAGAAAAAGAAAACAAATCTGAAATATTTAGAATCCAACATTGACAAACAAACAAGCATCGACTCTATTCGATGCTCTTTCAATTGTCATCAAAGCTAAACCGATAAACAGCGATAAACAACGTAAACAAATACTTAATCTTATACAATCATTTAAGAAAAGGTTTGCTCAATTGAAATCAATAAGAAAAAAGCAAAGTTTCAGCGTTTTGTTTGTTTTTTAAAGATTTAATTTATCGGTAAACGATGATTTGATGAGTTTATTATCGAACAAACGTAGATCATCGTCGCAATCGAAGACAAATGGCAAACAAACATCGAAAAAAATGAAAACAACCGATGAAAAACCTGCAATCGAAGTTGATAAACAATCGATTACCGATTGTCGACAAATGCCCTTTCAAGGAATATAAATTCACTGTGTTTCTTGTTTTGTTTTTCTGTTTTTGTTACTCCAAAACAATGAGAAAAAAAAATAAACTAAATTTTGGAGATTTGTTTTGATTGTAGATTAGAAAAAAGAGAAGAGCAGTGATGAGTGCTAGTTCACAAACGATATCTACAGCAGTTCAAATTGCATTCGATGCCAATCCAACGCCACATCATTGCGGTTATTGTGATACAAATGGAAGTTGTTCAGCAGGTTTGCATCTTTTAACTGAGATTAGTTTAAGAAAAGTTCGTTTATCAAATTGTGGATATTGTAAAACTGAGAACGAAAAAAAAATTTCCTTTGGTAAATAGATCAAATCGAATTCGAAATAAATTTTTCTTTTGTTTAGGTGTTGTTGCATCGACAATGTTGATTGATGATTATCAAGCTTTGATGGATCGTGGATGGAGAAAGTGAGATCGATTGATCAAAGAAATTCTTCTTCAATTTCGTTTCTTTTTTTTGTCAAGATGTGGGACATATTATTACAAAGCATTGATGAATAAAACCTGTTGTCCTTTGTATACAATTCGGTAAAAGAAATTCATTCGAAAGAAAAAATGTAGAATTCAATTCGATGTTTAGTTGTGACACGAAAAAGTTCACGATTTCTCGTTCACAACGTAAAATCGTTCAATCAATGAACCGATTTATTAATTTGAACATAAAACCCGATCAAAAAACCTCGAATACGCAAGTCAATCCACCGATGACAGTTCGTCAATGGATTGAAACGCCCAAAACTACTCGTGCTAAACAATTGACTCAACACTTGTTAACACAAAATACACGTATGAAGAGAAAAATCTCTTGAGAAAAAGAAAAGATTATTATTTTTTCATTTGAATATCAAGTGCCATCAGATGATCTTGTGAAATATTTACCTTCACGTCAAAAACGTTGGTATAAAAAATTACTTAAATTAAAAAATGCAAATAAACTTTCGTTCGATACCGGTTTGTTAAAATTCTCAATTCTTGCAACAATAACAACAAAAAAAGTTTCTTTTCGAAAGATGTGAGTCTCTTAATCAAACGATACAATCGCCTGTCGAACAATTCTTCGACAACTCTCGAACAACTCCTTCAATTCAACGAGAACAGTTCAAATAAACTCGAATTTCGTCTTGTTCGTTCATATCCTCCATCGACTGAATTCACTCAAACACTAACTGAATCTCATTCAGTTTACAAACGCTATCAAATGGCGATTCATCACGACACGGAATCCGAATGTACATTATCGCAATTCAAACGTTTTCTCTGTCAATCATCTTTACTCAAAGATTCACCACGCGTATCATCAGAACCAACGCCATCATGTGGTTACGGATGTTTTCATTTGCAATATTATCTTAATAAAAAATTAATCGCATGCAGTGTCATTGATATTTTACCAGGAGGTATTTCGGCGGTTTACTTTTACTATGAACCTGATTTAGGGTTCTTAAAATTGGGAGTTTATTCAGCTTTGAAGTGAAGAAAAAAAAGCCATTTCTATTCTTTGATTGTCTGATGAAATTTTGTTTTTTTTCCAGAGAAATCGAGTTAACCAGACGATTATTTCATGAAATACCCGCCATTCGATATTATTATTTGGGATTTTATGTCCATTCATGCGTCAAAATGCGATACAAAGTAAATACGATTGGACATTTTTGAATAAATCATAGTTCTGCTTTTGTATAAAATAGGGACAGTATAAACCCTCGTATCTTCTCTGTCCGGAGACGTATACTTGGCATTCAATTGAAAAATGTGTACCATTATTAAATCAGAAAAAATACTGTCGATTTGAATCGGATTTAAGCAAAGGTTGAATTCAAAAGAAAAGAAATTGTTGATTTTTGGCAATTGTAATTTTATTTTCAGTTGATACAAATGAAGAAACAGATGTCAATAATCTAAAACTTCGTGTCAACAATCGTATTATCACTCCGACTCAACTGCAAGCTATGAACGAAAATTATTTTTATTACATTCTCGAGCGATTTACAATGTTGGCCAAATTTATCGGCCGAACTTGTGCTAGCCGTATAATAATTGATTTAAAATGAAAACTTTATATTTTTTTTATATTTTTGTTTCATTTCTTCATTCATCAGTTTGTTTCTTAAAACTGTAATATTCTAGATATTTATTTGCTCACATATTTTCAATGAGTTGTACATCGGGTTCAGCGTTATTGTTGTTGAAACAATTACGAGAATTTAATAAACATCCTGTCGAAGGCATCAGTGCGGGTTTAATTGAGGAATCAAATCCATTTGCATGGAATGTTATTCTTGTTGGACCGACTGATACGTTGTATGAAGGAGGATTTTTCAAAGCTCGACTAGATTTTCCCAAAGATTATCCATTGAAACCACCGAAAATGGTTAGAATTTTGAGTTTTACTTTCTTTTTCTATTTATTAAGCATTTTTATTCGTTCGGTAGAAATTTATTTCGGAAATTTGGCATCCAAATATTGAGAAAAACGGCGATGTTTGTATATCAATTGTAAGTTGATCTTCTTGCGTTTGATTTGATTTCGATTCTTTTGCATTAGCTTCATGAGCCAGGTGTTGATCAATTCGGTTATGAACGAGAATCCGAGCGTTGGTCACCTGTACAATCAGTTGGTTCGTATTTTTTTCGGTTCGATAAAACGAAACTGAATATTTGTTTGTTTTGGATTTAGAAACCATTCTTCTTTCGGTTTTATCGATGTTAAGCGATCCTAACTGTGATTCAGCGGCCAATGTTGATGCATCAATCATGTGGCGAGATGACAGAGCAGCGTTTAAAAAGAAAGTCAGCGAATGTGTACGAAAAACTTTAGAGGAAATGTGATTGAAATCAACCGGTTGTTGTTTCGTTTCTTTTCTTTTTCTTCTTCTTCTTCTTCTTCTTCATATCTTAAGAACTTGTGACATTTTTCATGCACATATATCTTCGATCTTCTTTTTACTCTGATACTCATTTCAATTGTATTACCTCTCCTAGGAATGCATGTGTTCATTCAACTTTAACCATCTAAATTAACACGAAGAACAAATATATACATATATATATATAAATAAAAAACTGAACATTCTTGTTGTCCTTGATCATGTTTTTAGATGATTTAAAAACGAGAACATCAGAAAATAGATAAATGTCGAATTATTTTTTTGAACGAATTAAAAATCTACCAGCAGCAACAAATAATAGTCATGTTCCAATACGTTTAACATCGCAAACAAAGCCAACAACGAAAGTAGCGACAGTTGAGGATATAGACGATGATGAATTGTTGGCAAGTACAATTCAATTTGAACAATCAACAGAATATAAGAAAGCCGAAGAAGATGCGGCGAAGAAAACACGAAGTGAATAGAAGAAATTCTTTTGTTTCATTCTCCAAAAATCGTTCGATTAGATTCGCAACACAATAATCCGAGTATACGTTCATTTTTCAAGCCAGTGAATTCTCCAACTAAAGATATATCAACACGAAGTAACGATAATTTCTTCGTTTTATCCTAATCTTTTGCAAGAATATTGCTATAGTGACTAATACCGCCAATAGCCGAGTGAAAAACGAATTACAGACGGTTGTTTCATCATCAAAAAAACGTCCTGCTAATGATAGTGATGATGATGATGATGATGTTATTCCATTGGAACCAACTCCACCGTCTGTTATACGACCTCCAGTAAAAAAATTACCAAATAGTAAACCTGATTTTTATACATTTGCACCTCAAAATGGTTCGTATTTTTCTTAAACAAGATTTCATTTATCGATTGATTTCAATAGAATCCGTAGCTGATCGGACAAAAACTGTTCTAACAACATTAAGAAGTCGTCGAGGACGTGGTGAAAATGTTGCTTTAACACAAATTGTTGCTAAAGAACAATTAAGACAACGAGAAAAACTAATGAGAAAACCTAAACCAACTGAAGAAGCCAAACGTACAATTCTTAGATTTTCTTTTATATTAACAATTAAAATTCCATTCTCTTGATTTTTAATTTAGCAACTGTTCCAGAACCAAAACCAGCCGTTTCATTGAAACGTAAAGCCAGTGAAATGACACCGACTTCTGCTGGAATTAAAAAGATCCGTCCGATACCAAAGGTTGATTTCTATATCTATCTATCTATCTAATAATATCCTTTTTTGTCTTTTTGAAAAAATTATAGAAGAAAAATCCATTTGAACAACTAGTCGAACAGATTACTAACACAATGACTAGCGTAACATTGAGTAGTGCTACAACGACAAATACAGTGACAATTACATCGTCAAACTCATCGACAGCTGGTTCAGTAACTGATCCAACTACAGCACAATCATCAACATCTGTAACGAGTACAATGCCTCTTCAATCAAAATCAACAGTTAATAAAGATATGAAAAAGAGACCGAGAAAAATTCATAATTTCGATGATTATCTTGTTTATATTTTGAAATGGCCGGTAACTTTACTAGATGAATTAGGTTTGCAACAGAAATAATTTCTTTATTTATTGGTAAAATTTATACTAACTAATTAAACAGAAATGGAATCAAATATTCTTGCGAAAGATTTTCTCGGCGAAGATAATTATCCTATGCCAGTAGTTGAACTTTATCCATCATTCGAAGAATATGAAGGTATAACTTTACCTTGGTTATTCGAAGAAACATTTGAAGAAGTATAGAAACGTTTAATTTGAAGAAAAACAAAAAAAACATTCATTTCTCGTCAATAGATCAAACGAAGTGTAAAATTAAATGATCATAAATTAGCTGGAATCGAATATGAAGCTGTTCTACCTCAAATACGTCTTCTCAATAACGGTCTTTTCGAGCTCAGAGCTCAGATTTTACAAAAACGAACGAATAATCAACATCGAGAAATGTACAATGAAGATGATTTAGTTGTTGTTTCGTTTGAAAAACAATCACCGAATAAAATCTTCGGGCTTATTCGAACTGCCGAAAGAATTATTGATAAAGCTCGTCTACATAAATCATTTCGTATGTTGACTCATTTTATGTTGTTTTTCGTCTCAAATTCCGAGTTATTTAGACGAACATCCTGATGTGAAAGTTAAACCTCCGATTTGGTTTTGTTATGAATATAGCATTCGTATATTTGGTAACGGAATGAAAATTATCGATGGATCAAAAATAAAACTTAAAGTAGATTTGTAAAAACCGAGTTTTTCCAAATCAAAATTTTGGTTTTTCTTTTAAATTAAAAGGCAATCACTTCTTTAACAGCAACATTACGTCGTTTTAAAGCCCTTGCATCCATGCGTTCATGTCCTCTATTTCAACATTTGCTAAGTCCATCATTAAATAATCCAGTTTTCGAAATTCCAACTAAACTTGAATGTTCTATGGAGGACAAATATTTTCAAGTAAAGATTTGGCTTCATTATTAGCCGAGAAAACGATGTGTTTTAGGCGTTTAATGATTCACAACGAACGGTTATTGCTGAAGCTGTTTCAATGATGTCGATGGTAAAAGATGATGATCAAGCTAAGATCTATATGTGTCAAGGACCGCCGGGCACTGGTAAATTTCTTTTAAAATCTTATTCATATTCAAAAAACAAACATTCGACTTGAACAGGAAAATCTCAAACAATAACCGGTATTGTTCGTGCTCTTTTGCAATTGAAAACATCACCAGCATCCAATGATCAATCACCAACTGTATCTTCATCAGTTCCATCGAACAAGAAAACGAAAATTCTTATTTGTTGTCCTTCGAACGGTGGTTGTAACGAAATCGTTCGTCGTTTACTCGATGTTTTTACACACAAATCGACCAAAGGCGGCGAAGACACATCACAAAAATGTAAAATCAATCTCAGTACTTTCTCTGAAGTGACTTTTTCTCTATTTTAAATTTCAGTACCATTCAAATTAATTCGTTGTGCTCGTGGTGGTGCTGTTAGTGAAGATATTAATAATGTTTCACTTGATATACTTACTCAAAAACAATTCGACGAAGGTTTGATGATTTCGTTTGAAGAGAATATTTCGAATCGGATGTCAATTTAGAATTAAACAAAGGTGGACAAAATGAAACTATTGAAAAAAATCTAGCGAATAAAGAAAATCAAAAGAAACAATTAATCGCACGAATCGAAGCAGAAAAAAAGAAACAAACGAACAAACAAATTTCAGAAGAGGTGCTTTTTTTTGTCAAAAAAATACTTCCGCATTATTATTTGATTTTATTCTTCGAATTTATAGTTAAAAGATTTAGAATTGAATTTAAAAGAAATAACTGAAAGTATCACTCAATTACAACAAAAGTCTCGAAAAGTATGAAAAACATAACGTCAAATAAATTATTAATTAACAATTTAATTTAGACAATGCCTGAAGCAGCACGTCGACAACGTGAACGAGAAATAAAACTTGAGTTACTCAGGGAATGTGATATGTACGCGAGAAGATTTCGAATTTGTTCTATTCATTTGATTGGATTGATTTAGTTGTGTTTCGACATTGAATTATGCAGGCAATTCGATTTTCGATAGTTTTTCTCCATTTGAAAACAATCCACCATTGAATAAGCGATCGAATTCAACAGGAAAAATCATAAAACCAACTTCGAGTTTATTCAATTGTTTGATTATTGATGAAGCTGGTCAATGTATTGAAATTGACAATTATATTCCACTTCGACTTGGAATTAATCGAATTATTCTCGTCGGAGATCCTGAACAACTGTATTATATTTAAAAATAAAACCTACGAAAATTGTTTCAAAATACTTTGCTGTTGTTGTTGTTTAGTCCAGCAACGATTCTATCTCGGCGAGCATTAGATGCCGGTTTAAATCAATCGTTATTCGAACGACTTTATAAATTATTTAAATATGATTTAAACAATCCTATTCGTATGCTAAATGTCGTAAGAATCAATAAATTTCTTCTCTTGCCACGGATTTCTCTTCAACTAAGTCGTGTTTTTTTTTCAGCAATATCGAATGCATGATGAAATATGTAAATTTCCATCCATGCATATCTATCGTTCGAAATTAAAAACCGATCCAGGAATCAATCAAAAACGGTAAATGATTTACACTAAAAACAAAACCACCTGAAAAATTCTATCTAGGAAAAAGTTTCTACTCAAACCATATATGGTACTCGATGTTGTCAATGGTCAAGAACAATTAGATCCCGTTAGTCAATCGTATGGCAACGTACTCGAAGCAGAAATCGTTGCTTGTCTAGTGCAATTTATCAATGAAACAGCCAGAGTGCCATTTAATCGTACGTTGCTTCTTTTTTGTGTGATGATATGAATTCGAAAAATATTGTTTTGAATAGAAATCGGTATTATTACTCCGTACAATTACCAAGTCAAACTTATTGAACAACAATTAATGCAAAGAAATTTACTTCAACAACAACAAAAAATCGAAATAGGAACAGGTTAGTTGATTTTGCAGGCGGTTTTTTGAAAACTAGATCGTTGAGTTTTTTTTAGTCGATGCCTTTCAAGGTCGACAAAAAGATGTTATTCTTCTATCCTGTGTTCGTGCAACACAAGTCACAGATTCAACAACTATAGTTGGAATCGGTTTTGTTGCTAATCGACAACGTTTAAATGTTTCATTAACTCGAGCTAAATACGCGATGTATATCTTAGGCCATATGAATTCTTTAAATGTAAGAGTTCTTCTTTTTTTTTTGTTGTTGCTATATCAATGAATTTTGAATATAGACAAATGATGATTGGAAAAAATTGCATTCAAATGCTGTCGAACGAAAAACTCTTGTACAATTAACGTCATCTGATCAATTTCAATTGTTAACTAAAAAACAGCAAGATGCTCAGATCCAAAACATAGCATAAGATCTTTTTTCCTAGTACTCCTGTTTTTTTTGACGTTTTGTTTCTATTGTTTATATGTTTATTTTCTTTTCTTTTTGTTAATGATGTTGCTTATTTCTGTTACTATACTGGTGATCCTCAATATACATATATATATATATACATACAGATGAATAATTTATGTTAAGCTCAGTCTTTGAAAGACTTTTGATATATGAATAAAGATATTTCAGAGAGAAAATGTTGTCTTTTTAAGATGTCTCATTTGCGTTTTATGTTGACGTTACGTTCATGTTTATTGAACATGAAATATTCTCGAACAGTATGTTCGCTTGCACCACGATCTTATTTCCCGACGAAATCATTCGATTTCCAAGCATCTGTCGTCGTTAGACCACAGCAGATTTGTCAGTTTTCTTTGTCAGCAAATCAATATGCTCGACGACATGATAAAACAAGTTCGACTGTCGAAGAAGATCTAGATGACGACGATGAAAAACAAGACGCAGATGATGATGAAGATTCCGATCAAGTAATTTACAGAATTGAAAGTTATATATTAGTTGCGTTTATTGTAGAGTGAACAAGATAAAATTCGAAATAGTATTGAACAATACAAACTTCCTAAAGGTAAATATCGGATATCAAATTGGAAATTGATGGATTGATTGATTATTTATTTAGGATATCGAATAATTATAAAACATCTCGCTTCACTTCGTCTCGATCTCATCTGTTCGGCGGGTACTGGCATGGGACGAAGGTATCTTCTATGCGAAACGAATATATTTCATTTTTCTTGTTTGCAGTGCTATTGAAGACGAATTCTATGGTTCAAAATTACGTATCAATGGTGAAAAATCATCAAAGAAAGCGCAACAAGTAATGATATTCAACTGTTTTATGTAGTATATCTGCCTTTTTTTTTCCGTCAAGGTTAAAGAAGGTGATGTTATCGATTTGGTAGTTGCACGTGTCGAAGGTGCAAAATATAAATCCAAACGAATCATTGTTTATAAAGTTTTCGAAGAGAAATCACTGAAAAATAAAGTCAAAGTATGCTTAGTTGCATGGCGTCAAGGTATTGACGTCGATGGTTCACGATGGAATTAGTATATTTTTTTGTTTGTTTTTCTTTTTTAATAATAAAAATTCTTCTATTCAAATCCGTTTGTTGGTTATGAATAGGAATTGTAATTACTGAGACATTTCAGTACTTGAAGACCACGAATGAAATCATCGAGTGGTGCATCTAAAATATTCGTCATTTGCTAAATATCTATCTGTAAAGATCTGATTCGATAGCATACTACAGTATTCGACAAGTCCATGACACGTTTCAATAGTCAATCGATCGTCAATCGATAATGTATCATCAGAAATTGTGTCATTTGAACCGGTTTGAGTATCTGAATTTTCATCATCTTCGTCTGAATCTCCTTGATGACGATATGATAGATAATTTGGATGCAATGAAGGTATGTATGGAAATGAAAGTGAATAGCCAGGATATTGCAAATGCAACAATTCCAAATGATGATATTGCATTTGTCTGATACAAGCTTGAAGATCGCTTTGGAATTGTTGTTGATTTATTGTCAGTGGATGATAATGTTGAGTGTTGATCATATTTTGACTTTGTTCATAGAGTTGTTGTAGTTTAATTTGATGATTTTGGAGTAAATTATTGAAATACATTTGATTGAGATCTAGAAAATACAATCGATGGAATGACAAGAAAAAAGACCAAGGAGAATTATTTGTCGACCAGCGATTGTTTCATTTCGTGGTGGTGATGATGGTGTGATTGGAACTGAGAATGATGATGAATCTGGCGGTGATATCGCAGGAGAATTCGATTCATTGAACATTTTTTTCGTTAGATTAAGTTGTTTTAATTCATTTCGAATTTGTTCACATTTCGTTAAACATGTATCGCAAAGATTAAAAATAATATCGGTTTGTTTATCATAATCTTTGATTAAACGAGATTTTGCTGCTTGTTTCAATGTCATCGATTTATAACTTGGTGAATGTAGAACTTCATCGGCAGCATAATCAATCGAAGCACGCGGATCATCCGTAAGAAATTGTGTTTCATGTGTAACGAAATAATTCAAACAATCGGAACATAGAGGTAATTGATCGTAGTAACGTGAAATAAAGAAAACAAGTTCATAATCGATATTTGAATATTTTTGCCAGCGTTGATTGGCTTGAAGAATTTTGTCGTGAATTCGACGTTGTCGTTCTTCGGAACGTTTAGCTCGTTTTTCGGTACGACGTTTACGAATCGATTCTTCGCTGCCTTTGTGCATAACAAAATGTCGGCTGCCATCTTTATTCAAATCATCGTGAATCTTTAATCGTGATGTTTTCTCCTGTATTTGACTATTTGGACTTAGTGTCTCACTACTACTACTCGAACTCGATGAACTAATCGATGTTGTATTCGAAGGAGATTCGTATGGTATTGAATTGAGATTATACGATGAATATTTATACAATGAATCACTTGCTGGATTTCGAATGGAGAGTAATGATGAAGATGCTGTCAGAGATTTACTATTATTGATTTCGAAATTTGAAAATCAAGAAGAAGAAAAGAAAATTTTCTCCTACCAATTCGTTGAGTTCGTTGTGATTTGATCGGAAGATGAGCAAAATTCATCGTCATTATCAAGATCGATTTCAATCAAACTCGAAGATTGTGAAACTTCACAACAATTCTTAGATTTATTCAAATAGCTTGCGATGGATTGTGGTTGTTTCTTTCGATTTTTATTCGAATGCTGAAAACATAATAAGAAATTGATTAACCAAGAACGAATCATTATCGAAATGATTATGAATTTAGAAAATTCTATTGACATATAAAAGAGTACCATCAAATGGTTCATGGATCATAATTGATGAACTAACAAATCAAAATTTAAAAAAGGAAAATCATTAACAAAAATTCTACGCGCAGAAATATATTCAAAAACAAAACAAAAAACAAATGTATATCGCTATCTTAGTTATCAAAGAAAGATAATAAGAAAAACGTTCTCATATTACCATAGGAAGACAAATAAACGCATAAGAAATCTCAATTTAGAATGTTTCCACATTTTTCAGTTGGTGTTAGCCTTGGCATAGTAACTATTTGATGAATAACTCATTGTTTATTAGTTTTATTTTCTCTAGTCATTACCTTATAGAGCAGCAATATTACCGTCGTTTTCGAATGGTACACAAATACATATTAGTGGCACACCGACTGGAGATAGGTCGCTATTCTGTTTTGTATTTATGATAGCCTCAATTCTTTGTTTGTAAACGTCGGATTTAGATTTGAGGTGAATTTAATAAATGATCGAAATGATATTGTTTTACATTTTAATCCACGATTTGATAGTCATATACTAGTTCTTAATAGTGGTATGAGCAATATCATTCGATGATATGTCAATATTATCGTTTTGTTTGTTATTTAGTTCAAAAAGGATCATGGGGACAAGAAGAACGCCATCGATTACCGATTCAACGTTGTATGCGCTTCACAATGATGATTTTAGCAACAGATGACAGTCTAAGAGTATAAATTGAATTGTTTGTAATTTGTAAATAAGTTTTTGTTTTCTATACTTTCGTTTGACATAGTTTTATGTTAACAATCAATATGTTTGCGAGTTTCATCAACGAATATCATTGTACTCAGCTGATTTAATAGAAGTCAAAGGAGATATTAGTTTAGAATCTGTACAAATCTATCCACCTACAGCAGAAGAATCTTGTTTTAAAGTTCTACAGATTGGATCCATTCAACCTTGTCACATGCATGTAGGTTCTCGAATTACATTATCAGGATCTATTTCTCTTGATGCAAAACAATTTGAAATTAATTTATTACAAGGCTATTCCGATGCCGATGATATTGCTTTTCATTTCAATCTACATTTTGACTCGCGAACTATTGTTAAAAATCATCGACGAAATGGTCAATGGGGTCAAGAAGAAAATCAATCATTTCCATCGTCCATGCCATTAAAACCTGGTTCGTCATTCAATCTTGAAATTACATGTTATTCAGATAAATATACAGTAAATCGTAGTTTTATTAAATCGAAAATAAGATCAATTTAATTAGATACAAATGAGAAATATTCTCATTGCTGAATTTTATCATAAAACAGCTCCTGGATCTGTTGGTAAGGTCGTAGGATTGCAGTGCAAAGGTGATATTACACTTACTTCTATTGGATAATTTCGAATTCGAAATTATTTTCTAGCAAAAAATTCATCGTTTTGTTTTTTTCTTTATAAATAAATAATGTAATCATCTTAGTTGGTAGAACATGAACTTTCTACTTTGCTATTCGGACATTTGAATCAAACGCATTTTTTTTTGTTAGTCATCTTTGCTTTTCTTTCTGATAACGTTCTTATTCATGTTGAATTTTCTCGAACGATATTATTATTAATTTTTATTTATACAAAACATTTGTTTTACTAAAAGGAACTCACCTAGCGCCGTAGATAAGACTCGTGAGGGTGAATAAATATGTTTAATCAACTTATCTCTCTCTTTTTATTTTTTTTTCTCTCTCTATCTCTCCTTCTAATGCGATACTATGAGCGTATATTTAGATATATAAATGAAGTTCTTTTTCAGTATTCTTTACTTTCTTCATCCAACTGTTTCAGTAAAAACAATTCAATTACATCTTAACAACTAACAACATGGGTCAAGTATGTTTTCTTTTTCGATAAAACTCGTTTGTATAAATCTACGTATATTCTTTTCTTTTGTCTAGCAACACAGTACCGAATCACAATTCGTAAGTATTTTCTACTTTTGCATAGATTTCGAAATCGAGATTTGCATATTGCGTCTAGAGCCTTCCCTATGAAACAGCAATCGTACCAGCTATTGGCTATGGTACTCAAGTTCATGTCTATGGTACAGCCACTGGCGATCGGTAGGTTATCGATTCATTCTATTTCAAGTTTTATTCGTATATAAATTGTTAAGATTCGAAATCAATTTGGCCAACAATCGTGGTGATATCGTTTTACACGTTAATCCACGTGTCCGTGACCGTGTCTTGGTCTTGAACTCAGCACCAGCTGGTAACTGGGGTGGTGAAGAACGTAAATCATTAAACTTTACAACCGGTGATGAATTCAAACTTATCATCATGGTTACTGAACAAGCCTTCAAAGTACGATCCATTTTTTTTGCTTCTCTCGATCGAGACAACTTTTAATTTCAGATTGCCATCAACAACGAACATGTTGGTGATTTTAACCATCGATTACCACTGAATCTTGCTGAATTAGTTACAGTCAAAGGTGACTTTAACTTAACCAACCTTGTTGTCTATCCAGGTTTCAGTCCATATGGTCAACCATGGCACTTCGAAAAAGTAATATATCGAATCAATGCTTTTGTATAATAAACCTTATTATTTTTTTTTCAAGGAAACACCAATTCCAATCAATGTTTTTCCTGGTAAGATCTGAGTTTCTTAAGATCAATTTGTAAGTAATCAAAAATCTCTGCTTAGGTCGTGTTTTATACATTGATGGTCGTGCTGATGATCATGCATCACGATTCGAATTCAATTTATTAACCGATACATACAATGGAGCTGATGTTGCATTCCACTTCAATCCTCGATTCAATCAACAACAAGCTGTTCGAAATTCGTGCCAAGGTGGTGGCTGGGGACCAGAAGAAAAAGAGGGTGGATTTCCATTACAACCAGGTCAAAACTTCGAAATTCAAATCATCTGCTATCCAGAATTCTATCAAGTAGGAAATTTTCTTGTCGATTAAAAATCATTTCAAAACATTGTATTTTTCTTTAAAGGTTAATTGCAATGGTCAACCATGGTACACATTTCGACATCGTTTACCATATCAATCGGTCAAAGCTTTACAAATCAAAGGTGATACCACAATCACAAGTGTTCGTGCTTTATAAAAAAAAACAGATAGTTTTCTGTTAATTGAATTTCAAAATAAATAAAACATTGAACTATTCACCTTCAATTCTATCGGTTCAGATGTACTCAGAGATTGATGCAATTAGCTCTTATTCGAAAAGAAAACATGTCGATATTTTATGAATGCCGACTGCTCTTGAAAATAGAATTCATTCGAGAATAAAATATGCATAAGATTTGATAAATGATTCTCGTGAGATAAAAGTTGGTAAGAAAATATTTATTGTATTTCAATTCAGACTGTCCCACGGCATTTTCTGCATATGCTATCATATTTTATTTTTTGGGTTATTCGTAATTGTTTTCTTCCTAACTGACACTGTCAGGGGTCATGTGAACGCGCAAAATAGTTTGTAAGGTATTTTTAACCCATAATTCGACATTTCTTTTATTATTCGAATCAGAAAGAGAAAAAATACGACGTCATACAATCACTTTTTGACAAGAAAAAGAAAAAAATAGAAAGCATATGATCAAATGTTTTTACTTGGAGATTATATTTCTAGGTTTTTTCCAACAAGGAAACCATAGATTAATCATCGATCGATAATAAAAAAAGAACGCAATTTAAAATAATATCGATAACTATTTACAAACGTTTTTTTCCTTTTCGTAACACTCTATATAAATGTTCTCTGTCATGTACCAAAAATTGTGCAATTCATATAAAGAAAGAACGAAGAAAAACGAACGCATAGTCAGCTGAAGTAAGAAAGTATAACACGTTGGGTTTTTTTTCCGCATCTATTATTATTCACTCTGATCACAGTAGTCGACGAGAGAGAGAAAAAGAGAGAGCAAACTGGTTTATAAACTGCGACTACTTGTGCATATCGAAGAATAAATCATTTGACAAGTCAACAAGTAACGATGCACTCAATGGTGTATTCTTTTCATTACATTGGTAGTAAAGACCGTGATCAAAGGAGAGAATCTAATGAACGATCGAAAACTGATAAATCAGTAACATCATCAGCTCAAACAAACAAAGCAAAAGATTCTCCTGGTGCTTCATCATTACGTTCGCCACCGTCAACAACGACAACAACATAATTCTATGTGAATTCTTACTCTAAAATCAATTATTTCTCGGAACATGATCTATTTCTAACAATCAAAACCTGTTTTTCTCTTTTTTTTTATTGTTTTTCAATAAAATGTTCTGAAAGTACAAAAAATATTACGATTCGATCTGTCTAATTAAGACTCTCGTCCAAACCTCTTGATAATTATTTTTCTTGAATAGTAAATCACCGAGACAATAAAAAATAGAGCGAGAAAAAAAGAAATAAGAACTCAATAAAACCTTAGTCAATATATCAGAATTATATTTAATACTATTTATTAAGTGCACACATTCAATTCTCAAGCCATTCGAATAACAAAATGGCTAACTTATATTTATTCAGTGTACTTTTTGGGTGCATGGTTATCATTCACTGTTACAATATACGACATGATTTATTCGATCGAACATGTAAATAAAAATTTTCAAGACGAAAAACTCCATTGTTCTGTTCTGTTCTTTTCTATAATTCGTAATGCAGATGAAGAAGAATCTGAAGAAGCAATCCCTCAGATTTTCGAACCTTCATCAGACGTCGATGATTGTATACCAGTACAAGCTGTCAAAGACCTCGATTGTCCGCTATCGACAACAAATGCCATGTTTAAAGATCTATTTAATTCAATTTGTCATCAACATCAACTATGTTATGCTTGTGTAAATCGTTTCAAATGATTCTCGTCGAAGAAAAAAAAACATTTTGAATTTTTAGGGTTTCGCACATAATATAACTGCACGTCAATGCAATGAATTATCATTAAAACAAATGAAAACTATTTGTCTCGCACATAATGATACAATATCCGTATTGAACTGCTTTCGCAAACGATTTGCAGCTGGTCTTCTTCTTCGTCTTCATAAATATCAAACAACTAGTGACTCTCGTGGATACGCATTTGAATGTAAACAACCGTGCGTTGTCGATTATTTGAATTCCGAATAAAACAAAAAATCGAACACTTATCTATTGAAATCATAAGATTAATATGAATATGCGTATGTATTTCTTAGTTTTGTCTATGAAAGCATTTAATATGTTATCATTCTTTGTACAAATTCATTATTTTTCACGTTTATACGTACGCGTGACAAAAAAAAGAAAAGAAAAGATAACGAATAGTTCAATCCACACATCGTATTAAAAAGAGAGAACGAGAGAAATCGATGGTGTGGAAACGAAAGAAAAATATCTAAGATGAACAGATAAGTCAACAGTTTTATGTACTATATGGAAGACATAGAAGAAAGAAGAAGAAGAAAAAAATGAACAAATAGTCTTTTTTTTTTGAATTATTTTTGCATTGATTTTTTTAATAAGAGAAATATAAGAACACATATCAATTAGGAAAAGGAAAGAAAATATCTGACATAACAATGAATTAATTGCATATTTGCTTTTGGTTGAATTATCATTTGGCACCCTCTTTGACAACAGGTACAACAACGGGTGCTGGAACAGGAAAATTCTGTGGGTCAAATTGTCTGAAATAAGGATGATTAAGACATTGTTTCGCTGAAATACGTCGAACTGGATCGTAGACAAGCATTTTCTATAGATAAAATCAAACATGAGAATATATAAGTAAAAGAAAACGAACGAGAAGTAAATCGAGCGCATCATCACGCATTCGATCGTTGAGTAAAGCTGATAAATCACTACTTTGTTTCCAACGTGGAAACGAAGATTTGAATTCTGGTAAAGAGACAACGCCAGGCCACGTTTCATCGGTCGGTGTGCCGAGTGTTCTGAAATTCGAAGATAAAGACAAAATAAGGATTCAAATCACAACAAATATCTACCGAAATATACGAAAAAGTTGATCGATTTCTGAATCGCCTTGAAACAATGGTCGTTTTGTGTACATTTCAGCAAAAATACAACCAACGGACCAAACATCAACTAAAAACGATTCCGTTTTCTATTCATATTTTGTGTCTTCTTTCAAAAAATCTACCTGGACATGAGTAACGTGAAGCGCCGAGCAAGACTTCAGGCGCTCGATACCACAATGTAACAACCTATTCGAAAAATTTCCTGAGCATTTTTCAATCTAATTCAGGGTCTCTTACTTCATGTGTGTATATTCTCAATGGTACACTAAATGCTCGTGCTAAACCAAAATCAGCCAGTTTAATAATACCTTTGGTATCAACGAGTAAATTTTGTGGCCTAGATCAAATAAATTCAAAAAAAAATCGAACTTCGACATAATTTCCTTTTGCTACTTTAAATCACGATGAATGATTCGACGACAATGACAGAAAAGTAACGCATCAGTCATTTGATACATATAACTCTAGAAGAATTTGCCGCATAGAAAATCTAATTAGAAATCATCATGATGTTTTACTCGAATTAACGACGCATCCATATCTTCATTTTCGCCTAAGCAATCTAAATATTTCTTCAAATCCATGGCTAAATATTCGAATATTAAATAGAGACGAGCATCCGTAAGAATAACATCACGAAGTCTTAATAGATCAAACAAAACCATTCATTCGTTTTTGCAATCCAATCGCTTGTTTCGTCTTACTGCACAATACTTTGATGTCGAAGTTCTTTTAAAATCGAGATTTCTCGAATCGCTGTCGCCGGTACGCCATCATCTTCGCCTTCTAATCGAATCTTTTTCAACGCATAAATTTGCGATGTCGGTCGATGACACACTTTATACACAATACCGTATGTACCTATGAACCAAAACGTTGGTTAAATAACCTAAGGAAAAAACTTGATATGAACGAATACCTTCTCCAACTTTACTCAGTCTTTCAAAGTCATCGATATTAAACTGAGATGGCATGTCGTCAGATGAATCTGAAGAAGAACAAGAAATCGAAGTTTTACAATCGAATAACAATTGCGCACGGCAATGATTCTTGATTATGTAGTCAGTCTGATCGCGCAACAAAGGCCAGCCAATCGAACAAAAGACGTGTTTCGGTTTAGTTCGAGAAAATTTCCGACAAGTTCGAACAGATCAATTCGAAAAACTCGTTTTTTATCTTTAGTTTCAATAAGATTTTCATCGTTTCTTCGAGATTAATTGTCCTATTTGAACGAACGATGGCGCCACTTTTAATCACACACATTGAATCAATATTTTATTTTTATGAACTTATCAAAAAAAAGTCTCATTCACACACACGAACACAGTTTCTTTTTACAAAAAAAAGGTTGAAATCTAAGTCTATATCTGACATTTTCAAATATATAATTACTTGACAACAGTAACAAAAAAATATAGAAAGTTTTTGAAAATAGTTTTGTAATGAAATGATTATAACCTAAGGAAAAATTTGAACGATTATTTATTTGCTAATTTTGATTCGTTTTCGAGTGAGTATCGGCATGTTTTCTTTATCTTCGTCGCTGATTAATTGCAGGTGAAATGAGGTTTCAACGATTTCCGATTGATGTGCAATCGAATCGAATGTATTCACGTGAATTTCACGAAGAGCTTGTCGTTTGCGTTTGATTTGAACCGGTGAAATCGAGTCCGATTCGAAGCTTGTCTCGTGAATAATTGATAAATCAAGTGAACGACATTTACGAATCGTTTTCGAACGTTGAACGATCGTATCGTGCGTTTGTTTGGCATGAAAATAGACGAGCAATCGAAGAAAATCTTGATCAGATCGAGATAAAATACAATCGAGAAAATCTTGACAAAATTCATCGAGAAAATTCGGCGGCATTGCGAAGTTCGTTCGTTGACAAATCGATTCGATTAGTCGACGAAATGTTTTTGGAAAATTATCTTTGGTGGTTTGTTGAATACAATTTCGTAATTGTTCGATAAAATCAACGAATTCTTTTATTGATTCTGAGTTTGTCTCGAGTAAAGCTTGATAAATTGAGAGATTTTCATTTCGAGATAAACTATCGAAAGGTATCGTCGTTCGAGATTCGTGTTCAAGACAATGAACAAGTGCATAATCATTGCATACATTCAATGCTAATGCTAAATACGCACATATTGTTGATTTCAGTCGGCTCTACATTCGAAAAACAATCTCGAAAATATTCGTTCGTTTTTCTATTCGTGTTTTACTTTTTCCGTGGGTTGAAAATTTAAGTTCGAGATTTGAACTGATGCAGTTGACCAATATTGAAAAATCATTTGATCGAATGGCGTTCGAATGTTGACTTTCGAGAGAAAGATTCGTTCGAATTTCGATTCAATTCGACATCGATGTAGAACATCGAAAATATCGATTAAATCGCAACGATTTAAATATTTTTCATATTGAATCATCAGTGAATTGTTTTCATTGAGTTTTAATTTCTTTTGACAACAATCGAGAAATTCATTTCGTTGAAGATTCGACTGAAATTTTCGATAAATATCAAACATTTGCTCGAAATTCAGAATGATTTGGCTCGAATGATTTTCTTGAAAATAAAAATCAATAATCCACGATGAAATTGTTGAAGATGTTCGAAAACAGAGATCGTTCGAGTCGTTCGCTTCGAACGGTTTATCAACGAGAAAAATCTGCATCTAAAATCAATGACACACACGCACGGATATATATTTATTTATTTAATATTGCGAAACGAAAAGAATAATTATCACAAAACAACAAAATAGAATTCTTTCTATGACAACAAATATATTCGGAAAAGATTAAATAAATTGTTCGGAAAGGGCTGGAGGGGAATGCAGATTTTTTTATTCTTGTGCTTTGATGACCAAAGCTTTGCCTTTGGGATCATCGAATCGATCGTTGGATTTAATTGACATCATTCGAGTGACACCGACGAGTAAAATGCCTAGACACAATAAACTTGATGTTATACCCATCCAAATACCGCTCGTGAAAAACGATGTGCAGTAATTGGCTGGACCGAATTTGTTAGCCGTACCGTTGAATGGTTGAAACTAAAATCAAACAGATTTGTGAGATCAAGAAATGAGTTTTTAATTGTTCGGTACTTGAAAATTTCTGATGGCGAATTTGCTGTTGAAATCGTAGACGCCGCCTTTTGCTCCACCAGTTGGACTGTATTTGACGAATTGGGCAGTTGTACATGCGTATGAATAAGCAGATGGTGTGTCCATGTTACTGTGCATACCGTAGGCAAAATAACGATATGTTTCGTTGTTAAATGTAACATCATTGAGATACCAATATCGACCATTATTAACAGCACTTAAACTAAAATATTAATTTTGATTCGAAAAAAAAATTCGATTTATTCTTTTCTATTTTCATACACTGTTTGATATTTTGTTCCTTTTTCATCATTCCAAATTAAATCCAAACTAACAACAAACAAACAATCAAAGAAATGTTCATCATTCGTTTTTGAATACATACACCGTTGAATTAGTAGTTGAACTATAATTACAACTACTTTGTTCATAATTAAGTGTTATATTTGATTTATCATTTGTACTGTTAAGTATTAAGTTATCAGCAAAAAACAAACAGGCATCATCATCCGACGTGATAAGATCATCTTCGTAAATTTCGATTTGTCGACGTTGACGAGACTAAAACGAAAAAAAACATGGAGAAGTCGAAACTATTTTCATATCTTTGTTGAATCTCACAGGTTTTTCAGTACGAACTGGACCTGTTACCAATACCATAACGACAGTTTCGTCCGAATTAGTTCCAACACTTTCAACTGATGTTTGCATTGCATTTAAAGCTAAAGAGAAAAAAAATATAAAAAAAAACAAAATTTTCGCTTTATATTCTTTCAAACCATCGTGTAATGTTTCGTAGATATTTGATGAATCGATTTTGATTTGAATATGTGCACAAGCCATATTATTCGATCGATCAATCAATGAAAATGTTCTATAAGCATCATCATCGATATTAGGAAAATAACGATATTGACTGTGTTCTTTCTGTAAGACGAATATTTTCGAAAGTTATTAACCGAAATGTTTGTTCTTTTTTTTTATTACTTTGGCATCAATGAGAAGTGAATGTTGTTTTTGAGAGCCTCTTAGTAAATATTCATTTGCTAACTAGTTGAAATGAATATTTGGTTTTGTCTTTTCTTATCTCAAAGTTTAACCTACTTGATTCACGGCAAACAAACGAATTTGAATTTTGTCATCGTTTATTGCACAAATATGATTCGAAACAACATCAAGTGATGATACTTGTGATAATGGTACAGCGGTTTGAGGTAGATTTCTATTTTCAACAAAAAAAAGGAACAAAATAATCGACTATTGAAACGATCAACATTTTCTCAAACATACGAATTGCTCCATAGAAGTACAGTTGATGAATGAACTAGATTTTGACTTAATAACGGAATGATAATGAATAATAAAGAAAACATGTCCATCTAAATAAATAGAAAATTTCAGTTTTCTCAAGTACTCATCGACTAAAACTGAATATGAAATGATAAGAAGAAGAAAAAGAAGAAGCTTGTTCGTTGTTATTGTTATTATTTATTTATTTAAACTCTCTTTCAACGAAAGAACTAGATAAAACCAATAGAGAATTCTCTAACTATTTGGAATAGAGGGCACTAGAAATTAGATAGTCACAACAGCACAAAAGAAGAAGAAAAGCAGCCAACGCCTCATTATATAGTTTTTTTTGGCGTTGAAAACTAACGAAACAAAATTTACTCATGCATATCAAAGAAAAGAACTTGCTGAAAGATAGAAATCAAAATGTTTTTTTTTTATTAATATTTTCTTTTTCTATCGAATAAATCAATCTCTGTGACTATTTCCTCCGAAGAATAACTAAAAGCAAAAAAAGCGCAGAAATAAATTCTGTAAATAAGTTCACAAATCTTTAGTTGTTTATCCTTATTTGTCCAATATTCGAAAAGTTTTTACACAATAATAATCTTGCAATATGTCCGAATTCTCTGTCGATTTCGATAGTTCTGATGATAATAGTAACAGTTATCATCATAGAATAGCGGCAAAATGGTTTGAGATATCTTTGACATCTCTGATTTTTTATGTAATTTATGTCATTGGTTTATGGAAAGTTTTCGAAAAAGCGAATGAGCCAGGTTTTGACATGAGATTTGATTCTTTTTTCGAATAAAACGTCTTCAGGTTGGGCAGCACTCATCCCAATCTACAACTTAATGGTCGAAATCAAGATTGCAGGTCGACCGTATTGGTGGGTATTACTTTATCTTATACCAATATTCGACGTAAACATTAATCTGACGACAAAAAAAAACACCGAAAATTCAATTCATTGCCTATTTTTATTTCTAGTTGATTCCTTATGCAATTGTTAAATGCAATCTCGGTGATTGTTACGGGAAAACAATGGGCTTTAAACTTGGTTTAGTTTTTTTATCGAATATTTTTCTTATTATTCTCGGGCTCGATGATAGTTATTATACTCCTTCGATAGACAGTGTGCATTCTCGTTCCAATTATTATTAACTCTCCGATGCTAAAAGATGATTTGGTTTTGGTTTTTTTTATTAATCGATATCTTTTTCTTCTTTTTTATTTTGTTGTGCTAGTTGTACGATAGCTTTTTGTTTCAGTTTTCCAACGCACAAACAAATACAAAACAAAAGAAAAACAAACAACTTGAATAGAATTTTCCTTATGTTTCTTTTTTTTTCGGTTGTGATTTTTGTCTTTACGAGGACGTTTCCATTGCGGTTGTTTGTTGAATGCTTTCTTCGGTATGTTTGCCTTTAGCAGCCAATTTCGATTTCGAACGACGATCCAAAATACGTTTACGATCACGATCTAATTTCAATTTGGTGATTTGAACCTACGAAAAACAAAAGACCAATCGTATTTTCAATGAAAATGAAAAACACGAACAAACCTTCGATGGATGAATACCAATATGAACAGTATTACCATTGGCTTTTTCACGTGTAATTCGTTCAACATGAACGACGAATTTCTTTCGATAAACCTGTGTGACTTTACCGGATGGTTGACCTTTGAAATGGCCACGAGTAATCTAAGAAAATATTCTCAATAATTCTTTCGGTTCAAATGAATTTAAGCGAATAATTACCGCGACTTCATCATCTTTACGAAGTGGTAAACTACGAACATTATATCGTCGTCGTAATTCTTTATTTAATGGTGCGCTCATTAAACGACGACGGATGTGTGATGGTGCATTGAAATAACGTTTACGAGCTTTTCGTCGTGATGATGATACAAATCGATTACGTTTCATTGTTACTTTTTACTGATCTTAAAAAACAAGAGAATCAAATGTAAAGAAAAACACGTTAGACAACGGATATAATTTCGATGAGTTGCGAACTGAATTAATGTAAAATACAGAAATAAATAATAAACAATAATTCAATCGTTCCGTGATTCATCATTCGTAGTTGATTCTCTCAATTTAAGATTTTTCAAAAAATTTCCATTTGATAATTTTATTAAGAAAATTTCCATTGAAAATTTGTAAAATTTAATTAGAAATATATTTCGAATGAAAAATATTCGCTATGCAGTTTCTGTTAGCACGTCTATGCATTTCATCGAAGGCCCGGTTGCTTGGTAACGAACGAAAGAGAACTAAGATATGATAAAAGATAAAAACGACGAACACGGAAAGGAAGAGAAGAAAAACAGAGGGAAGTTTCCGGTGTGGTAACTTTTTTTTCTTGCTATTTTTCTCGTCGATGTCTGTTGTCGAGCTATTAATATGTTGTTTGTAACAAATAGGTTGAGAGAGAATAAGAGAAAGCAAGAGAGAGAGAGAGAGAGAGAGAGAGAAGGGGGAGCGAACAGACACAGAAAGGAGAGAAAAGAAAAAAACTACCTCAAGATCAATGCGAATGAGAAGAAAGAGAAGAGAATATTAAGTTAAAAAAAGTTTTTTTTTCTTCTTCTTCTTCTCATCCTCAACATTTTCCTCAAGTCTAAAACTAAATCCGAGTCTATGATCAGTTAAAATATTTTTATTTTTACAAGTACATTTAATAATAAAGTCTTTTTGTTTTCATTTCTCTCACTTAATATTTACATTATTCCATGTCTATTAAGCATGTTTAAGTATGCTTGTTCTGTAAACAATATTTATAAACGTACATTAAAGACGTTTATGCAATAGCTACTAATCTGAAAAGTTAGTTCTTTGAGTTCAAATGAAAAAAGATCAACGCAGAGATACTTGTCTCATCTTTTAACATAATGAATTCTTCTTCTCTCTTTCTTTCCATCTCTATCGGTTATGTTGAGATTGTCAGCTTGGTCAAATCTCTTATCTTCTTTAGTTGAAATCAAATTAATTTCCAAGTTCTTATCATGGATTTATTTTTTTCTCTCTTTCTTTCTTTCTTTCCCAATTCATTTTCATGCAGGAGACAGGTGATGATACTTGCTCATTTACTAACATCTTCTTCAAAACAGCTGCACGCATACATAGATGACAACTGGAGTTTTTTTTTCCTTCGTTTTTTTCCTGTCTCTCATCACTTTACGTTATTTATCTTGACAAAGTTATAATTATGGTTGTACTTTAGATGTAAAGCAACAGCAAGAGAAGACACGTTCCATTTTGATATTATTTTCTTTCGTTTTTTTTTAATTAATTTATTTGATTTTATTCTTGTTCGTGGTCAAATAGAATGAGTGCAAATGACAATTTATCATCGAAAAATGAAACAACACATCAATCACGTCGTACATCTTTGGCTAGTACTCGTAATCATGTGAATTCCACTTCTGTACCAATACAAAATGCAAAAAACAAATCGAACCGAAATGATATGATTATGAATGATGAATATTCGTCTTCGAGCAGTATGCCATCGGCAGCAGCCGTTACCGTCTCATTTGCCAAAGATGAAAAGAAACGTTTGACAGCGTATGAGAAACTTTTATATGATTCTCAGCATGATATGAGATTTAAAGCTGAAGAAAAAGCCGGTAGACGAATTGGTTTTTATAGAATCCGAGGTGATATTGGCTTAGGAAATTTTTCTCGTGTTAAACTTGGTGTACATCTACTTGCTAAAGGTAAATTTACTTGAAATTAAATGCCTAGTCGGCTTATGATCTAGGTTTTTCTTTGATTAGAAGAACAAATAGGACATTTTTTTAAGCAAGAAACGAGTTCAGTCATCAAAGTTAAATTTTCTATTTGAATAAGTTTATGTAAATTACGCATGTTTTCAACATCTAACGAAGGATTTCTTTTTACTTGTTGACAGAAATGATTCAAATTAAATAAATCTATTAGTCAAGGATTTCCTGAATAGAAAAAAACACAAACATAAAAACTTTCTTTTTTGTTTCTTCAAGAAAAAGTGGCAATTAAAATACTCGACAAAACAAAACTCGATGAAAGAACACAACGTTTACTTCTTCGTGAAATAACATCAATGGAACGTTTACATCATCCAAATATAATTCGTTTATACGAAGTTATTGAGACGCCAAATGAAATTTATATTGTAACTGAATATGCGTCCGGTGGTGAATTATATACGCGTATTTCTAAAGAAGGCAAATTTCAGGAAGATGAAGCGAAATGTATTTTTGCTCAATTAATTGCAGCTGTTGAACATATGGTAGATATTTGTTTTCTTTTTTCTTTTTGTTTGAAAATTGTCGATTGTTTTCAGCATAACAAAGGAATCATACATCGTGATATTAAAAGTGAAAATGTGTTTTTTGCTAAAGAACGTTTGATAAAATTGGGCGACTTTGGTTTTAGTACATATTCAGAAAAGAATAAAACATTAACAACGTTTTGTGGTAGTCCACCTTATGCTGCGCCCGAGTTATTTCGTGATGAGAATTATATTGGTATCTATGTGGATTTTTGGGCAATGGGAATTTTACTTTATTTTATGGTTACCGGTTTAATGCCATTTCGTGCTGAAAATGTCGGTAAACTTAAACGATCGATTCTTGATGGACATTATACTATTCCAGCACATGTTTCCGATGATTGTCACAAACTTATTCGTAAGAAAAGTTGACTTTGCTTTTTGTTCGTTGATAGACTGTCTAGTCTTGAGTGTAAATCCGAAGCCTAAGTAAAGAGGTTTTGTATTTTGGAAAATTGATAAAGAAAATCGTAAGTTTCTATTTTTAACAAAAGACAAAAGTTCATCGAGTAAATTACTAATGCGTCTCTATTTTCACTGTTCTTCTAATGGCATCAATTAGCACATAAGCAATCTCGTTTTGTTTGTCTCGATGGCAAATTTAAATAATTTAAGAAAATCTTCTTCAACAATAAGTACATTTTTTCTAGGTGGACTTCTGCATCCCGAAGCCGTTCAACGCTGGTCGATTGAACAGCTTCGTTCGTGTTCATGGCTTGCTAATCAAAATTTTCCGAATGAACTCGAACCACTTCCATTAAATCTCACTCATTTCTGGACATCTGTCAATAAAGATCTAAGTAAAAACGTTACATCTGATCCGCCAACAGCCACATCATCATTCGAATTTGAAGCACATTCGAAACTCGAAGATCTTGGCATAACAAGTGAATTATTAGAAACACGAACGAAAAATTCCAATAATAAACTTTCGAATCGTGATTCAATCAATGGAACATATCGAATTATCTTGCATCGTCTACAAAAACAATCGAATCCAGTCGAACGTGACGAACTCTACGATAAAACAGTGAATGATGATTTAGCAGCATCATGGGGCCGTTCAATGTCAGTTACGAATGAGCCCGGTGCACGACGTGATTCATTCGGTAAACCTGCCAGTGTGTCCTATGGAGGTACAAGTGCAAAACCGAAACGAAATGTTCATAATACTCATCAAGCACGAATAACAACTTTAAATAATCAAAATCCAACGAAAGTTTGTACGATTTTATGAGTGTTTTCTATGTTCATTGTACGTAACATGCAGGCGTTTGTGTCTTTCATTTCAATTGAAATCAACGAGAATCTTATCCGTTTTGACTTTCCATGGGCTGATTTGTTCGATTTTTAGGACAAACTTACAAGCTGTTGCTTTGTCTTTTTCTTTATTTTTCGTATTGTGATTCTATATCATCACCGAAATAGAACAAAATAAAATAACATCAATAATTACGTCAAAATAGTTCTTCCATATGTGTGCTGGATACATATGGGTACAGAGTTCAAGGTTTTATTCGAGGTGTTATGAATAAACAGATTAGAGAAAACGGGAAAAGGAAGTTTATTCAAATTAGATATGAATTTTACTCTCATTTTATTTGACTTCATCAGAGAATATATTCGAAAGAATGAACTAAACAGACATTTTTTTCTTGTTGTTTGACAGATTTGCTTTTATTTTGTATTTATCTATTAATAATAATTAGAATTATAATAGGATTAAAAAAAAAGATTGGGCTGTGTTTTTTTTCTGTAGTTATGAATATATGTTTTGTTCAACGCTAAGCATTAATAAAAGTCAAATTAACAGCTATGCACATTGAATATGAGAGAAACAGACAAAAGCACATTTACAGTAGAAGGCCACACAAGTATATTTGACTAGAGCAAAAAAAAAGAAAAAGAAGAGACCTACAGTTGAGATTGAGCATCAATATAGATTAATAAAAAGGCAAAAGAAAAGATGTTTTGTTTTTCTCACGGATAACTTTACATAACAATGAACAACATCGATCTATGAAAAAAAGAAAAGATTTCATTTGATTCTCCTTGTCTTAATAAGTATGTTGCATATGCATGATTTCATATTCTTTATCATCGGCTCGTGATGATCCAATTGTACAACAAACACAATACGAGAGTAATAAACCAACAAATGTCGATAAAGCCGCGCCACAAGCTAACCAAAAACTTAGACCAAAAAATTCAACATGTCTTAATGTTGGATTACGCTCATGAATATCAATATCTAATAATAAGCTCTTTTCAGGATCTAAAACGGTTTGTTTTTGCCAAATCCAAATGAATACAAATGATAATAATCCAATTGAGATAACTAACCAAGCTAAAAGCATCCAGAAACCGTAGAAATAAAATGGCACGCTGATACAAAGTCGACGACAGCAGCCGAAAAAGAATAATGATATAACAGCAAATAGAAGAAAAACAATGCCAGCAGCAATGCCGTATGTTGTGATGAGTTGTAAATAGAACAAGAAATTTAAATGTTCGACACGTTTTTCAGGATGAGAATACAATTCAAATTTGTTTAAATCGGCTGTCTTCGGATAGAATTGAAGTGGATTGTAACGATGTTCTAAACAGTGTCGACCGTTTTCGACGAATTTCTCGCGAAGATTTTCAGTGAGATTGCCGCAATTGGTTTCATCACGAAGATCCGAACAATGAACGATGCCATCGCAACGATATTTGACTTCTAGACCTTGAATAACAAGCGCGCAAATCAATTCGAATAAGAAAACAATTCGGTGAGATTTATTTACATTTCGAATCGCATTGAATCAACGATCGATCGTGACAGACTTGACAGTTTTCTTCATCAGAATTATCCTCGCAATCGACGATACCATCGCATCTTAAATCGAAAGCTTAATTTTCGTTCGATTTGCAGTTGTTTGTCTTACCGTTGTGCGTTTTCTCGCCGAGCACATTTGCCTTCTCGTCGACAGAAAACCCGTTTGTTTCGTTGGCATTTGTCTTCGTCACAATTTCTCTCATCCGACCCGTCAAAACAATTCTTGACTCCATCTAAATTCATCAATATTCACAAAATACAAATTCGTCTCTCGTCATACCGCATGTTTGTTCGTTTGGTCGATAACAAGATTTTCTATCTTGACATTTCGTATAATCAGTTGGACAATTGAAAAATTCTCGATCGTAATTTGTCGATTGTTCCGTACAGGACTTTTCGTCGCTGTGATCTTCACAATTAACAATACGATTGCATTTTTCGTATTGATCGATGCAACGTGTCAGCGGCCGACGGCCGATGGCAACGCCGGTTTTACATTGAAATTGATTGGCTGAACATGTTTCATTGACTAACGTTTGATTTTCTTGTCGAGTTAGACCGGTTCGAAAATCGAAATCGCCAATAACGACTTTGACATTTCGATATTCGATACAATCGCTTAGCAAACCGCGAGAAACAGGCACTCGAACTAATGTCGAATAGATCCGTTCGCCAGCTGAAACATTCAATGCATGTTCTTTAGGAATATTCTACAAATAGCAAAAAATTTTTAAAGAATATTGAACAATTTTTCGTTTTAGGTTTTTTGTACTTTTTCCAAGCCAATTGTCCACCAATTAGTAGCAAATGCTACGCCGAGTAGGCCAAGAGCGACTAATGATGGTGTAAAAAGTAATAATAAACGAACGAAATGATTCATTTCGAATTACAAATAATCTAGAACTAACATATCGATGAAAGTCATAAAAAAAGAGAGGGACAATCCGTCGACATACACACACACACATATAGATATATGTATGTGTATATGTACTTGTTTTTTTTCGCAATGTCGGTCTGAATCAATAAATAAATGAATGAATGAATCGAGAGAGAAAAGAAGATTAATGCAAATGACATTCGTCTCTGACTTCAAGCTATAAAGAACAACAAATGGCAAAAATAGACGAATAATAATTACATCATATCATATATCTCAGTTGGACTTTCTCTCGTCTTTCGAATATATCTCTCTCATTCTCGATATAATACTAAATCGACTCATTTTTAATAATGATAATTGTTCGGAGTATTGATATATCTCGAACTATTCGTAATAAAGACAAAAGAAGAAGCAAAATTAATGATAAAAATAAGAATGATTTCCGTCTCTTCTCCTTAGGGAATCGAAATCTTATATGCGCGTATGCCAGTCATCATCAACGGAGTATCTCAATGTTAACAAATAATGTAATCATCGACGAATCGATCACCGTAGGGTCCAAAGTCTGCTTGATAATCGCAATCATTTTGAGAATATCGTGCTGTGTTTTGACTTGTTATTTTATTGTTCAGTAAACAGACATAACTTACGTCAATCAATATATTTATGTAGACAAATAATGTCACTTCCAGATAGGACTCTTTTTTTTTATGTTTGTTGTTTGAGACGAAGTCACTATACTAAATGAGGATCAAACTGCGAACGAGAAGAAGAAGAAGAAAAAAGAAACAAATGACAAATAAGAGAGTAATTCTATTAGGATTTCTCTTGAAGAAAAACGACTTGATAAACTTTATCCAACGATTAGATTTTGGCTATTCTTCATTTCGATGAAAATGTTAATAACTCCAGTCAATAGGACTAATACAACTAACTACATTAGACGGTTTTTTTTCTTCTCCTTTCGCCGTCGTTCTTTTCTCTCTGTGCGTTTTTTTCTCTTCGTTTTGTCCGTTCATCCATCAATAAGTGTGAACGCAAAGAAAAGAGAGAAAAAAACACACACCCAGGGATAATTCCGTATACATACTACAATGATGACCTCAATTTGAACTTAGTACAAGTCAAAAGCATCGACAGCCACCCACCATAAAAAGAAAAGAAGGGGAACAAAACTCGAAAAGAATACAAAACAACTGAACATATCGATGAATTCTGTTGTTGTTGTTGGAACATTAATGTACAATAATTTCAATCTTTGTGCTTGGCTTTTCTTTTTTACACATCAACATACACACAAATACATTTTTTTTGTTTTGTTACACATATACACAAAAAGACACAATTGATAAACGAAGGACTTGATATGTTCGTTTCGATTTATCGGATGAACATAACTGTACAACAAGAGAATTGAGAAATACACTCGGAATCAATGTTTATTAGAGATGAATTTGCTAGGGTTGTGTAGCCGCCAGCGGCTTGATATATTGATCATCGTTGATCCAAGTTTTCAAATTTTTTTCTAAGAATCTAAATCAAACACCACTTCGAATCAATAGAAAAAAAACCAATTACAATTCAATTCCTACCGATTAAAATCATCGATATAAACAAGTAAAAAATCGACTTCAGTTTGTTCCAATGGTGAATAAGCTAATATTGTACCTAATTGACCTGAAAACGAATTTAATTGATGATCAATAACATAGGATTGCTTTTACATACTCATCAAGCGTAATAGATGTACAACACCATACACATTCGATGCTTGTACTTTATCACCTAGTTCGTGCGTTTCTTGCATCTAGAATAAAAAAAAAAGTTTATTGATATTATTTGAGAGAGAGAGAGAGAATTTGGATCTACTTGTTTGTATTGTTCACGTTCAAGACCGTACAAAAGCATTGTTGATAAAGCCGTATCGAAATAAGTGACGATACTCTCGGCAAAATGATTTGTTTGTTCACTAGAATCAGTTTTTGTTTTGTTTTGTATTTGAATATGTTTCGTTTCTCGAAAACCAACCTTTCAGTTGATTTTGGTTTGGCAGATTTCGTTTGACGATAAAGATTTGTTATTTCTTCGACCGTTGGTTGACAAGGAAGATTTACGAGCTGTTGAATAGAAAGAGAAACGATTTTGTTTCGAATAATGAAGATAAAATAATGAATTTTTTACTTTATTTTCATGATTAATTAATTGCCAATCATGTGATAGACATGTTTTGATTTCATCAGGTAATTTGATCTCAATGACAACTTTGTTTTCGAAAGTTTTCAATTTTTCAATTGAATCGGTTCGTTGACGTTTTCGCGAACGTTTATTTTCTTCTACAAAAAAAACAATCGAAAATTGAATTCGATCAACAGGAAAAACCCGAAAGTTCTACTCGAAGTTGCAGTTGTTGATGATGAATCCAGACTATCATCAGCTGCACTAAGTTGCATTTGTGCTGTCAAATCACTCGGCGTCGTTGTCGAACGTTTTTTACTTCCACCAGATCGTTTCTCACTTTTTTTTCTACATACGAAAAATCAAACGAAAATCTCCTTTCGATCGGAACAATCAAATTTATCTTACGCTGCTGCAGTCATCTTATTAAACAATTCTTCGGATTTTTCGGTTCGTTTTTGTAGAGCATCTCCTTGTGCCCATGTATCCCATCTAAAAAATATTTTCTCGGAAATCTCAACAATAATCGATTCGTTTCAATGTTACTTTTTATTCCAACCATCATAATGAATAAAATATTGCCATTCATTTGTTTCTTCATCGAATTTCGAATCGAGAATCTGCAGAAAAAAGAAAAGTCACGCAAAAAAGCAATGGATTCGAATTTACTTTTGCTTTATAAGTTTTTCCTTGATGCAAAGCAAACACTTGCTCATCTAGATAATAAACAAAAAACAATGCGGTTTTCAATCAAAAAGTAATTGAATACATACTATTGGTAAATAATGGTTTAGTCGATGTCATTTTCTAGAATATGTAAAAAATGATCAATAAAACGAAAAGAAAAGATTTTGAATTTCAGATGTTATCATCATCAAGATGGTTCAATATTTTTATTTATTTCGATTCTTATTCTTTTTTTTCCAATATATTCAATATTTCAGATGGCACAATGGTTCTTGTGGAAAAACTCTTCTCGCGATAACAGAACATCAAAAACATGAATTTCATCAACATACACATTTTAACTAATTAATAAAGAAGAGAAAAATACGGATTTTGTTGTTTGATGGTGGTGTTTGTTTGTGTGTGCGAAATGAACTGATAGAGATAGAAACATATCTTAGAGAATTAAAAACACAATGCACGCAGTGACAAAAGAACAATTTTCTCATTGATTTTTCTATGAAACATCGGGAACAGAAAAAAAAATTGACGATTTTTTTCAGCCGGTTAATACACACACATATACATAGAATATTTATAAATTCACTTGCGTGTATAAAGAGAAACGGACAGACACGGACAAAGACGAGAAACTCAATGCAATAGTAAGGAGATAAAGACGGATAGGACATTGACCAGTGTGTTATTGTTGTTTTAGTTCGGTTTAGAAACAAGACAGAAGAACGTTTGAGATCGCAGTGAAAGTGTATTGGAAAGTAAGAGAACAAAAACGAAAAAGACAGAGAGAGAGAGAAAACGAAAGGAAAAGACAAATGCTCATCTCACAAATCTACGAAAATGTCGAATATCAGCTGTGAGACAGAGATAGAGAAATAATAAACAAAACACAAGACAACGGAATAAAAGTTTTGAAGAGACAAAAGACAAGAAGAACGAAAAATGTTGTTTTTTTGCTGGCAATGAAACAGATGCAATTGTAGTGCACCGGAGAAAACGAACAACAACAACGAAAAGAGAAAGAGAGAGAGAGAGAGACAAATGATAGAAGAAACGGTTTGTAGCAAAAGAAAAGAAGATTTTTTTTCAGAAAACTGTACAACATCAACTGGATTGAGGGTGTTGTGATTTTCTTTGAATTTTATGAATTTTTATTAGCTGAAGCAGTTGCATTATTTTCGCCATTATTTTCTCCTGCCATTTGATATTCAGCAACATAGAGTGCAGGATCAATTTGTTTCGGAATCGGTTGGATTTCAGTGCCTAATTCCTGTTCGATTTTATGTAGTGAAAAACGATCTTCATATGTTATGAGACTAATAGCCACACCATAATGACCAAAACGACCTGATCGACCAATACGATGTCTAAATTAAGCAAAAGATTTCATAGAAAAATCGGGCAAAAAACAAAACGATCATTCTTACAAGTAAGTTTCACTTAATTTAGGAAAGTCAAAGTTAACAACAACGTTAACAGCTTGAATATCAATACCACGTGTGAATAAATCCGAGCAAACAAGATTACGACAAAGACCCGTTCGAAAATCGTGAAAAACACGATTACGATGATCTTGTCGCATTTTTGAATGGATATAATAACAAGAATATCCGAGATCAGTGATTTTCTTAGCTAGAAGTTCAACACGTTGAGTTGAATTACAGAATATAATTGACTGATTGATTTGTAATTTTGAGAACAATGTGTTCAAACAGTGGACCTTTTGACGTTCTTGAACAAATGCATAATATTGTGTTATACCTTTCAATGTTAATTCTTCCATTAAATTGATTTCATACGGATTTCTCATATGTTTCTTGATAAAATCATCGACTGTCAATGGAAATGTCGCTGAAAACAACATTATCTGTCGATCTTGCGGCAAATGATAAATAAGATCATCTAATAAATGATTAAAATCTTGCGAAAGTAACTTGTCTGCTTCATCTAACACAATCACTCGACAAGAATCCATTTTGGCTATGCCTTTATTAACTAAATCTAACAAACGACCCGGTGTAGCAATGATAATATGCACAATTTCCTGTAAACGTGAGATATCTTCACGTAACGATGTACCACCTGTTGTGACCATGACTCGCAATTGAATATGTTTCGAGACTTCCATGCAGATAGAACTTGTTTGAAGAGCTAATTCACGAGTTGGAACTAAGATCACGGCTTGAATGACGTTCTTAGTTGGATCGATTCGTTCGAGAATTGGAATTGTATATGCACCAGTTTTGCCAGTACCGTTTTTTGCACGAGCGAGAACATCTCGGCCTGTCAGAGCAATTGGAATTGAATGTTCCTGAATGGGAGACGGTTTCTCCCAGCCTTTTTCATAGATGCCCATGAGTAATTCTCGTTTGAGACAATAATCTTCGAAATCATGGCCACTTGTGTTCGTAACATCGGTTGTTCGGGCTCGTCGGTCTTTTTCAGGGAGATTTAATTTCGATTTCCAATCGGGATCGTCTTTATTAATGGTTGTTGTTGTTGGATTGCCATTATTAATTTTATTATTATCATTAGAATCCATTGTCGTTGCCGAAAATGGCGAGGCTTGGCCTCCAGTTGGTGTGCCAATCATAATTGATTTGGATTAGATAGGGAGAAAAAAAACACAAGAAAACTTGAGGATTAGTCGAGAAATAAATATATGTACAGATTCAAGCGATAGTTGAAGTAGATATATTTAAATGGAAATTGAATAGATTCTAAGAATTTGTCTTTCTTCAGTTTTTTTGTGTAAGAAAAAAAATTGGGTTTTTTTTTTATCTAAAGAATAAAATAATAAAACAATTTGGTAATCGAAATGCTTTAGTTTCTTATTTGACTGTGTTTTTTTTTGTTTAATCTGATCATAAAAGACAAAAAAAAACGGTGTAATGACAAAAAAAGAAGAAAGATAAAATTACGCGTGTATCATATCTGACTAGACCAGTAAAACATACACAAAAAAAGAAGAAAATTTTATATCTGACTGTTGATTGACGAATTTTTATTGTTGCTGTGTTGGTTCTTCGTCGAGTGGCGCCTTGGCAACATACAAATTTTCATCGATTTGTCGTGGAATCGGCAAGATTTCCGTGCCTAATTCTTGTTCGATCTTGTGCACAGCGAATCGATCTTCGTGTGTGATCAAACTAATCGCAAGACCCAAATGACCGAAACGACCTGATCGACCAATACGATGGCTAGAAAAAAACCGAAAATGAATTGTTGTTTTGGGGACATTTATTTAGCTTACAGGTAGGTTTCACTGAAACGTGGAAAATCGAAGTTGATAACAACGTTGACAGCTTGAATGTCGATACCACGAGTGAATAGGTCCGAGCAAACGAGATTTCGGCAAAGACCCGTTCGGAAATCGTGAAAAACACGATTTCGATGTTCTTGTCGCATTTTCGAGTGAATATAATAACAATTGTAGCCTAATTCGGTGATTTTCTTGGCGAGAAGTTCGACACGTTGAGTCGAATTACAGAAGATGATCGATTGATTGATTTGCAATTTTGAGAATAAAGTGTTCAAACAATGGATCTTTTGTCGTTCTTGAACATAGGCATAGTATTGAGTAATACCTTTCAATGTTAATTCATCCATAAGATTGATTTCATAGGCTTGTTTCATGTGTTTCTTAATGAAATCATCGACTGTCAATGGAAATGTCGCTGAGAAGAGCATGACTTGTCGATCATTGGGCATTGAATACAATAATTCATCCAAAAGATGATTATAATCTTGTGAGAGGAGTTTATCAGCTTCATCCAAAACGATCACTCGACATGAATCCATTTTCGCTAGATTTTTATTGACTAAATCTAACAAACGACCCGGTGTGGCAATGATAATATGCACGACTTCTTGTAAACGTGAGATATCTTCACGTAACGATGTACCACCCGTCGTAACCATGACTCGCAATTGAATATGTTTCGACAATTCCATACAGATAGCACTTGTTTGAAGAGCTAATTCACGAGTTGGAACTAAGATTACGGCTTGAATGGCGTTTTTAGTTGGATCGATTCGTTCGAGAATCGGAATTGTGTAGGCACCGGTTTTGCCTGTGCCGTTTTTTGCACGAGCAAGAACATCTCGGCCTGTAAGAGCAATTGGAATCGATTGTTCTTGAACGGGCGATGGTTTTTCCCAGCCTTTTTCATAGATGCCCATAAGTAAATCTCGTTTGAGACAATAATCTTCGAAATTATGACCTTTGGTTGCTGTGACATCGGCGGTTTTTGGTCGATTGTCTTTAGGTGGTAATTTCAATTTTTCTTTCCAATTTGGATCATCAACAAGTGATGATTTTAAATTTGTCGTTGCACTTGTATTGATAATAGCTGTTGATGTTGTTGTAACTGTAAGTTCATCGCTATTGGTCATTGTGTTAAAACGTAGTTTTGTCTTTATTGAATCGAAAAAGAAAGATATCGAAAATGTAGAAGACTAACGAAAGTGACACTGATAAATATAAATCTCGACGTTTCGAATAAAAACAAAGAGAAAACAAAGTTTCTAACGGACGAACAGACGATATCGACGAGAACAATCGTCGAACGAGGTAACAAAGAGATAGATCTATATATATATCTCTATACTAGATATGCATATATCTATTGTATGAAGATCTTCGTTTAACTGTTATTTGTCAACTGTTTACGAACGAAAGAAGGAGAATGGACAAGATAGATGGATGATGAACGAACAAACGGCGACGAATCTAACCCTCGATTTGCTTGCTTTTCTTCTTCATCGTCATCATCGATGTATTCTAGTCATTATTAGAAGTCTTCAAATGAAAATGAAGAATGTCGTTTAGAAAAAAAATAACGAAGGAAAAACGAAGAAAATAAATTGCTTTAGTTTTTTTTTCTTATTTATAAAACAACACAGAAAATATTACGTTGGTAATCAATAGACTCTAACATACTTATGCACTTCGATTTGAGACGACAGAATTGAAAGTCGCTATAGGAACTCTTAACTCAATGGTTTAGATATATTCAATTGAATGATCATTTTATTTTTCAAGTCTTATCACAAAATCTTCGATTTTTAATTATCTTTTCTTAGAATATTGACAAAAAATATTTCAGTTAACGTGAAAATGAAGAGTAAAATCATGGAATATGTCACAATATGTTGAAATCTTTTATATTAATACGATTAGTAATAAAATAAATATAAATTCAATTCTATTTTAGTGATATACACTCAGTGATTTAAAGTAAAGTTCTACTTATTTTCTCAATAAGATAAACAGATGTCACTTTTTCTTTTGCGTCGTTAGAAGTAAATAAAATCTTTTGAAACTAAGACCTTCGTAGTAAAAATCAAATTTCATCCGATAATCAAACAAAAAGCAAAAGGTTTCAACGACACGTGATATTATAAAATTCAATAATGAGAAATCTCAGTGAACAAACATCATAATCATTCATCGACATTCGTTTGATCTCTTTCATTGGCTTCTCACCTTGTTCTTCGACGAAAAAAACTCTCTCTCCCTGTTCTGTCCTGTCCTGTCCTCAAATCAAATAAACATCAATTTTTCTCTTGACAACAACCATATGCTGATATTACATCGGATACATCTGATTAACCATCTGTCAATAATTCTCATTATGTATATGTATATCTCGGTAAATGATTATCTATCTGGTTTTTTCTGTCGTTCGGTATTGACTTCCGGTTATTATTATTTCTACATAAAATACACGCGCACGCATACATCGAGAAAGATACACTAGGAGAATAGATGACAAAACAAGAAAATGACAAAAAAAGAAGAAGAACGACGACGACGACAGAGTACGAGAAGATTATGGAACTACTGTTGATATTGATTTTTGCTCGCGAGATTTTTGTGGTTGATTGACAGCAATCTTATGAATTGGTCGAAGAATACCGTAGAGAATAAATCGTGTCAATAAAACAATAATGGGCAAAAATATCGAGAGAAATTTCAGTTGAAATAAATCTTTTTGCTCGTTAATATTGTGATAATAATAATAATAGTAATCGTATTTCCAATGAAAGAAAACGTGTAGAAAAGCGAAGACAAGACTAAATGAACCGACATGTGATGTAAGAAGATGGTATTCACGCCATTGAAGACGTTCACTTATCCATGGAAAGAAGACAAATGATAGAATCGAAAGAAGAACTAATGCGATTAAACCTAATAGAACTGGATAGAAATAGATATTGTCATTGAAGATATTCTTTGTAAAAGCAAGAAATATTAAATGAATACAAGCAAATGAAATCGAATACCAAGCTAAATAATGACGAGATTGAAGAGAATTTTGTAGGAATTTCGAATGAACAAGTACGTGTTGATGAGGACGAAATTTTTGGTAGAAAAAATTGACAATTTCAATTAATGGTCGGAGTAAAAATAAAAACGAAAGTAGAGTGATGCTTGTCGATGCTGCGATTGAACTTGCTTGCCGATAGAAATATGTTCGCGTTTTATGATTTCGATATTCGATTAATGAGAATAAAATTGATAAACAAAGAACAATCGTTGTAAGTAGAAATGGAAATAAACAATTATGAAAAGGTTTCGTTTGCTTGTGATTGTATGTGTATTGATCAATAAATTCAATTCCACGAGAAAAACAATTGAGATTTTCAATGAATCGAATGAGATTTATCGGTGATAATTGTTCGATTGACACACGTGCTCGATCAGTACCGTTTTCGATTTCCCAATCGGAGAGATTGCCGAATGCTTGATAACAATCGGGTATTGAGAGGAGTAAATGTGAAGATTTCGTTGTGAAATTGATTTGTCGTACGTCGATTATCAATGGTTGTTTGGGAAGTGAATAGAAATCGTCGAGATTCTTTTGAAAATATTCCGTTATGAGAATAATCGATGGTGATTGATGAAGAAATTGTTCGAACGAAATGTAATTTGTTTGATCGATTTGATGAGAATTAATATCACATTGAATGACCGTTGGAAAACCGGATAATTGTAAACGTTTTCGAAATGCTTGACAACGACTATTAGAACCAAGAATGCCAACTAATGGAAGGCTATTTTGATTGATTTGTTGTTCGCCATCAGTTGAATTGTCATAAATTGATATTAATGATTTAGGTTTAGCTGTCACGGTGACTTCTGTAGGTTCTAATGGAATTGTTTCGTTCGGATCTAATGAAAAGATTTCAGAAAAACAAAGACAAAATAAAACGATTTGCTACCTGATAGAGTTGAATTATCTTGATTTGATAGGACATGTTTGTCGTCGATATTTCGATCTCTATCATCGGTTGTTATTAATGGTTGATTTGAACTGTGATCTAATATTGTGTCAGACATTGTTGGGATGATATCTGTCGAAAGATTGAGATCATAGGAAGATGATGTTGAATTCATTCGTTACTTATTTGATAATGTTAGACAAATAGGAAAGAATCGATATAATCAGATCAAAAGAGCAGGAAGAATCAATGCAAAGAATAGCAAACGATTCATATATACAATCGACAAGAAGAAAAAGCCTTAGCAAACTCTCTTTCTCGTTATGCGTGTCTTTTTCTCGTCGTTCTGTCTCTCTTCTACTTCTTCTCTCTTCTCCTCGCCTCGCCTCTCGGCTTACTTTTAAGAGGTCAAACGGACACGAGAGATAGACCGGAAACAAGACTAGTTAACAAATAGAGTACATAATCATACTGTTCGTGAGTTGTCGGCATCGACAGATGGCTATCTAGTCCTACTATTTTATGCTCCCACGATTAATCTCACTAATGCATTAATGTATAAGACAAAACATCCATTAATGCTCACTCATAACTCTTCACCTATCAATCAGAAATGATAATAGCATTCGACACCATACATATAAGTGCAAATATTCATGGTCAACTTACTTTGCATTGCTCATATGATTGTCATAAAAAAAATGTGCTCGATATTTTGGTTTTATTATTCCGATTAATAGATCAAAAGGAATAGTAGAGATCATTAAACATTCGAGAATGTTTCTAATGGATGTCTTTGATTATCATAACAAAAGAAAAACGACGACGAAGAAGTCAAAATTATGTTCACACGATCGGAAATTAAACAACATAACGTGAGAATGAGTGATACCTTTCTCTTTAGTTCTTACATAATATTTAATGAAGAAGAAAGATCTCGAATTTTTTTCTTTTCTATTACTTCTCTCAACTGCATTCATTTGATATTTATTATCTCGAGAATAAAGCAAAAAAAAAGAAGAGAAAGAGCGACGTGTCAATTGATCTCAAGAGAGAATATTTCAAAGAAATATCTAATCAAAACTATCGCACAGATAGATTCAATCGTGAAATCTACGATACTTATTTATGAATAATAAAACTTCTGTATCGTTAAACTCATTTAATCACAATTGTGATTTGTTTGAAGAGTGTTTTCGAATCAATATTTGCTTTTCATCTGTATCGATTTACATTAGAAGATTTGAGATGTTCAAAAGTAAATTTTTGTTTTATTGAATTAGATTTTTTTTTTCGATAATTTCAAATATTGAAAAGAAAAAAAAACGAAAAACTAAAAAATAACGAACGAATACACATAAAATTTAAATAATAAAATTCTTCTTTAAAATGTTTTGTTTAAACGACATTTTTGTACACGAAATGAGAAGAAAGAGAGCAAATTAACCTGAGAACAAACTCAAACTTGAGATTCATAATCAGCTTCAGTTACCGACGGTCTCTTCGGTATACGTGATATCCAGATTTCAGTGCGTGTTTCTTTTTTCGGCGGAAGAATCGTTGTCAAAGGTATTGATACTGCTGCTGTTGCTAGAGGAAGTTCTTCAGTTGGATTGTTAAGTAATGTAGCCGTTACATTTTGATCAATGGAGACACGCGTATCAATAAAATCTGAAGTTTGTTCATTGGTTTGTCTAAATCAATCGAAAACAAAAAAAAAACGATTAATTCACATCTATTTCGAAATGGAATCGTATTTAAAAAGAAAAACGGATCGCTAATGATTGTTGTTAAATATCCATGAATCATTCCCTTGAAAAAAAAAGTTTATCATGCAAAGCAGGTATATTGAGACTAATAAAAATGAATGAAAGAAAAAAAGATGTTCGTTCCCCATGCGAATAGAGGTAAGGATTGCAGATAGAAGAGAAGATTAATGAAAAAAAAAGTAACAATAATTATATAAGATCGACCTACTCTCGATCTCTCATTCTCATTTCAACTGGAAATGGAAAAAAAGAGAAATTTTTAATTTTTGACAATATATTTATCAAAATGAAATAATCAAGAAGATTCGTTTGATTGGATTTACCTATTGGTTCGAAAGATATCATTCATTTCTTTGGTCGCATCATAGGTCATTGCTGGTTCACTTGACATCTAAACAACAGCAGGACCGGCTATTAAATCGAACAAAAACTGATAGATATTAGTTTACATGTGCTCGCATTAAGCCTTTGGTTAGTCGAGATTTATCGAGATGAGCTGTATCTCGTTTCCATCCGCGAAATGTTCGTAGTTTTGGTTCGGGATTGTCATCTGTTGTTGTTTGACTCGTGTCATTATCATCATCCATAGTATAATACGGTGATGAACGATCTGTTATCGATGGACTACGATCGCCTGCAACGGTTATCGAACGAGATAATTGAGTGACAGGATTCGTTGTTGCCGATTGAAGACGTGATGCATCTATTTTATACGAAAATAAAAATGACAATCGAGAGAGAGTTTTACTTGATAGAAGAGGAGTTGTTGGCTCGTCAGTTGTGGCTGAGACACGTTTTAGTGTTAAATCTCGTCGCCATTTAATCGGTATATCCGATATTTCCGCTATTCAAATAGAAACTTGAAGTCAATAAGGCAAGAGAATGTCATTCAATTTACCTCCTGATCGGATTCGGTATCTTGCTTTGTATGCTTCCATGATTTCTAGAGCTTCTTTAACTCGAATTTTTTCGGTTTTCTTCTTCGGTGACGCATTTAAACTGCTATCACTCGACGCTGCTCGTCGAATACGATAGGTATTTGTCGTTCGACTGCCGCTAGCTGATCGTCCATCGCTTGCACCAGTCGATGCGCCCGTTCCACCTTCACGTTCCTTCATTTGCTCGAGTGCTTCGGTATCGAATCGAACTTTTTCGGTGCCAGCTGGTCGAGTTTCGTATGGAAAAACTGATTTTGATTCGTCTAAATTCGAAAATGAAATGATTTTATTCAATGAAAACGAAAGTCAAATTCATGCAGAGGAATTTTCCAAAACACATGCTCAAAAACGAAAGAGAAGAGAGTCAAAAAATATAAAAGTAAAAAAAAGAGAGAAGAAAAACAAGATTTCGTGCTGAACGAACCATCAGAAGGCAAACGAACGAGAGGAATATCATCACGTCTTCGACGTCGTGGTGTCCTCCCTAGAATAATTTTCTTTTTTCCACCTGATGAACCGATACGACTCATCTCTCGTGTGCTCGTCATCGAATAAGCTATAGAATTTCAAAAATCATCATTTGATTTCATTTGAAATTAAAAACATCGATGTTCTATGAATTCGTCTTCATATTTCGTTGTTTTTTTTTTCGTTACCTGTTAATTCTGCTTTTAATTGATTTGATTCTTGCATGAGATTGTTCATTAGTTCTCCAGTAGATTTCGATGGTGTGATTTTGTCAAAGATTAATTTCTGTTGGATACTTGTTATCAGCTCATAATCACGTTCGTTTTCCGATGAAACTGTTTGCATCTGATGAAAAAAGAAGAGAGAGAGAGAGAGAGGAAAAACTACAAATTCTTGATCGATGAGTGAGCTTACGTAATGAAAAAGAAATGGTCGAAGAATGACAAAGATCGGTGTTTTAAATGAAACAATGAAATCAATAAATGATAGAAGTATTTGAGAGATATTTGTTTGTTTGTTACACATTAATTTTATTGCTTGAGCTATTCGTTGCCATTCGCGTTTTAATTGTTTAGTAAAACCGATAATTAAAACTTTCAAGCCTAATAACGATGCTGTTTGCAGCAAATCTTTCAATTGTCTCATGGATTTATGTGTAAAACTGCTATTTTGTAGAATTGCTTCTCCAATAGTTAGATGTTGTTTTCCTCCGCCTGTATTCTGTCCGCTTGTCATTTGTCCTGCGCCACCACTCGAACCTTGGCCTTGTGCGCCCATGGCTGCTGCAAGTTTCGATGGAGGTTTTATCGAATTAATAAGAATTGTTATGATATATGAAATATCATGAGGATGAATTTTCGGTGCATCTTTTCGGCCACTACCAGCCCAAAACATCAATGGTAAAAGAAAATGAAGTAAATGATTGATAGCCGATGGAATATTAGGAAACGACCAATTCGTTCCCGTTAAAGCTTCGAGATTTGGTTGATTCTATCGAAAGAAGAAAACAGACGATTAGAAGAAGTGAATTGGTTTTTCGTACTTTGATAGCGAGGAGATATCGACCAACGAGTTTAATCACTGCTCGAGAGAATTCTTTAGGAAATGTTGGCGTATCAAATCGAGGAACACTATGACTCGATTCAGTTACATTTTCATTTAAGACAAGAGCGATACAACCCGAAACCAATGCCTAAATTCAAAGTATCCATAAACTATTCCGCAAGAAATCATTTCGATTTACTTTGAGATTAGGAAAATAAGCGATATATGGGTGTCGATCGATTGTTAAATAGATTCCATTTAGAATGCCAGCTGTTGCTTCCCAATCGAAAGATCGCTAGAATAGAATTTCAAACTCGAGACAACTAATTCGAAATGAAGTTCGCCTTTACTTTAGTCATTGGTTTTTTACAGATTTTCAAAAACATTCGATCGATTCGTCTCAATAGAAGATTCAGCGCAGGTCGCAATTGTTCTTGACTCCAATTCGTCCACGGTAGTAGTTTTTGAAAGTAATTCTGCAAACCTCGACACGACATTGTCAATGGATCGTAGCCTCCTAATTTCAAAAGCGTATGTGCAATGTCAGCGAGTCGAGTGTGTGATTTAGCATCGAGCAATTCCGGTATGCGCAATGTTGGATCATTGATGAGTTTAATAAGTTCTTTTAAACGTTGAGTAGAAAAATGAACGAATGTCGAAATGACTGAGAGAAGTGTGTCGCGTGGCCAACGGAATTCCGAGGCTTGTTTGTGCTCGTCGATGTCTTGAGCTTTGGTTTTCGTTCGATCGTCGATAAAACGACTGAAAAATGAAATGGAAAAGTGAGTGAGAAGAAAATATTTTCCGCTTTACCTCATTGAATCTTCATCGGGAACGATCGATGGCGATCGATTCGAACCTCGTGAATGTTTGTAACTTGCTCCGGTTAAAGTCTCATGTTTAGGTCCGACGAATGTTCGTGTTAATGATTCCGATGCACTGATCATTGTTTTGATGGCTGTCGCTAGTTTTTCAATGATTTTCACTTCTTCACGGCCTTGTTTTTGTGAATCATGTTTATTCGTTCGTTCTTTTAAATATTCTAAATATTTCGGTAGTAATAAATCAATAATACCGAGCATTTGCAACGAACGAATCGAATCGGGTGCATAAGCAACTAAACAAAACAGTCAAACAGTTGTTTCAAGTTCGTTTTACCAATGAAAACAACTCACCAACAGTCACACAAACGTCAATACAATTCAAAACAGTAAAAATCGTATCGTCATCTGCATAGCAGAAGTCAAGTGTTTTAATTGTCGCTGGTGCGATCATATTTCCTTGACCAAGTGCTGCCACTACTGTTAAATTCGCCACCGGCATCGTTGTTGGCGTGATAATCGATGATTTATGCGGTGGTGAATCATCTTTAACTAATTCTAAGATCGAATAATCGTCTCTCATCGCATCGACACTTGTCTGTTCAAGTCCGACCAACAATCGAAATAAACATATCGGTTGGATTTTATTTGTATCCGTCACATCAGATTGTTCATCGAAATCAAGCAATTGCGAAATACTGCCAAGCATTTGAAGAATAAACGGAATACGATGAAGAATGAAGAACTGTCGACAACAATATTCTAACGCTTTTTTCAACATTGGATTCGATTGAATATTCGAATAGACACGGAGATAAGTTGGCATGATTAATAAATAACCATTCGTGGCGAATATATGTCGAAAATGTTTGGCCACACTGATGTATGTGGCTAAACAAAATCGTAACATTGCAAAATCTTCACAATGTAGAATAAATGCACCGTTGATAACATTGAGAAATAATGTTATGTCCCAAGTTGTAGTGGTTTTACCGTCCATATTGAAAAATAGACATGATATTAATTTTAACCAATTGTATTTATGTAACATATCTAAATTAAATAGTTCCTTATCGGATATTCTCGTGTAGAGATTGAAATCAGATTCCAATGGTTTTCGTGGAAATGATGGGCTTTTGATTAGTTCATCGTGAAAGAATGTGACACAATTATGTATTTGATTATAAGGCGTATTTTCCAAAAGATATCGAGCGAATAAAACTTTCGATAGTTCCGTTGTTTTCAAATAGATAGACATATGTTCGAGTTGTCGTTGCGATTGTTTCATATCCATATGTACCAATGATAATTGCGGATAGATATTTCGACGAAAGAAATAGAAATCTCGTACGTATGTGTCCGGCACGTGAATTTGTTGTGTTTTAACATCGATTAGATAGTAACGATCGCGTTTCGAATCGGGTATGCCGAAGAAATCGAGAGCTTCTTGCAAAACATGACTAAACTGTGTATCTTCTTGAATAATAGCTTGTGTCGGTATTTGAGATAGGTCAGGACCGTGAATAATAACTTTTTTCGTCGAAGGAATATTTCCCGTGATGAGAATCATCATTTCAGCTTGTTCTTTACGTAAGATTTGCTTTAAATCTTTGAGAACAAGACCGTGCAGATAGGGAATGATCTGCCAGAGAAGAGTGAGACCAGCAATGATGAGTTCTTGCGAACCTTCGAGTGGCGAACGAACCATACTCATAAGCAGACCGAGTACGTAATTGAAAACAGCGTGAGCAAATTGAGGTGGAATATCGTTGAGACAGATCATCAAACGACGAAGACTTTGAAGAGATTTGATTCGACGTTCTTTATGCGAGAGTTTTTCGAAGAAAAACCGAATTAATAAAGTCGGTTCGTCGACGAGACACGTCCAAAGAGCTCGTCGAGCAGCTTCAGAAACCGTTGCTCCTTTCTCGAGAATGTCTTCGTCTTCTAACATTTCAACTAGATGAAACACGGCGGCGCCTAATGCCGATGGAAATGTTCCTTGTGCTTGTCGGATTTGTATGCTCGTTTCAACGAAACGATCGTCATCGGTATGATTTTCTTCTTCTTCTTCTCTCGATTGATGTAGGAGCGGTTCGAACGAGGCCGATTGCAACATCGGCACAGTTGACAAAGCGAAATTCTCTCGTGCAACTCGTTTGCTCGTCTCTTCGGCCATCAATGCCGAATGAATGAGTTCCTGTTGATGTTTCTTTCGAGTTTTACTTGCAGTTACAACAGCTCGCTAAAGAAAAAGAACATTTTTCGAACCGAAATCAGAAGACAAATCGACAACATACGACTTCCTCTTGATTTAAAGCGACTTGCTGAACTAAAGTTTTCGCATGTGGCATCCAAGGCGGATCGACCGTTTGAAGATTGGCAACGCCGAGTGCCGGCGAAGGTAAAACGAATTCGATACTCGGCGGAAGGATCTAATTGAAAATTCGAATTGTTTGTTTTTTTGGTTGAGAAAGAATGTTTACCTTCATCATCGAATGAGCGCCTTCTTCTAAACGAATCCAGAATTGATATCGAAATCGCCAGAGTGTTTGAAATTTTATAATTGCATTGTAACGAATTAATGCCGATGGATTGTCCATTTCGCTGTGAAATAAGGCGTCGACTAAATGACCAGCACGAGCAGCAGTTAAAATGACAATTGTTGCTAAGAAAAGAAGAAGAAATGTGAAAGAAAAAATAACAATTTGTTTGTCCGTTTTTACCGGCACATGCTGCTAATTCTTCATTTCGATCTAATAAAAGTTCCCAAGATAAATTTAATATTTGTGCATAATGTTCATCTTCTAATAAAACTGATGATTTACATAGAATCATCAATGGAACTTGTGTAAGCGATCCAACCTGAATGAAATCAAAATCCTATCGTTTCGAATTCAATGTCTCAACGAACTTGTTTTTCGAGATAAGCAGCAACAGCTGTAAAATGTGTATTGATTTGTTTATCAAGATGCGGATCAGCTGATTCAAAAACCATTCCATAAGTTGGTCCTTCGGGTGGTTTCGTCGACGCATTTTTGTCGACATTTGGCGCCGCATCGCCGAATAAACAAGTCGAAAGCTAGAAACATTCGAATAGATATTTGTCTTTCTCTCGTTGATTCATTCAGTCGTACTCGTCGTTTTTTCAAATCATGTTGTGATTTGCTCGATGTCGTATCATTTCGTTTCAAATGCGTCGTCGATCGATGTGTCGACGATGACGAACGAGAAAACGACGAATCAATATTCGTCAAATTCGTCGTCGACAATCGATACATATTCAGCAAAGCTTGTATCAGATTTTTGCAACTACGCGTTTGTTTGTCATAGCAATTCGATAGACATTTGATCTGATGATCGCATGTTAAATTAACATTGTTCATAATACGTATGACGACTTTGATCCATGGAAATGGACGTGTATTGATAATATCATCGAAATTACCCTGATCGAAATCGTCGTCATTGCCGTTGAAATATTCATCGGTGGGTTCCATAGCTGAACTACCGATGTTACTTTGATGACCGTCGGTTTCCGAAGAAATATTCGAAACATGACTACGACGACGAGTTCGATACGATGAACGACGAGTGACTAAATTCAATTCACGATAAGAAATCAACGAACTCTTGGTTCTTCTCTTACCTTTGCTCGAGTCTTTGATTCGTAACGATGGTTTTCGAAGTTTCACGCTACTTCGTCGCATTAATTTCGATTTTCCTGTACTACCACTGAGACTTCCCGGTTTATTCGGCGCAACCGACACTAAATCCAATAAATCATTACGACATTTGCATATCTCAAACAAAATCTTACTTCTTCGTTCAATATTATTTCCTGACGTTGAATTTCCGTCGATAATCACGACTCCGTCTTCTTCATTGACAATCACAGCTGTATGACTGCTTTCATTCGAATCATTTTCTTTATTAACAGCGAAACTAATATGTCTTTCGCCGGGTAAAGTCGGATTTATATTGATAATTGTCGCTGGTATTGTACTGAGAATCGGCGGGATGATGGTCGAGGATGCTTGTGGTGAAACTAAATATGATTTTTATTTCAAATTGGAAGAGAAAAAAAAACAAACAGAAGCACATACGTGCAGGATGTTCGCTTGAAATCGATGCTGAACTTCGGTTTGATGTTTGAGAAACCACGCTACCCATTCGAATACGATCATTCGATCGTTTGTCAGTCAATGTCGATGATGTTTCGACGAGTGTATGCGGTGCACTTGCTCCTTGATTGTTTGCTCGAGTTGCTGGGTGTTGACGTTGATTCAACCCGGTCGAAGGCATCGATGAGAGTTTTGGTAGTGAATCGTATGTTTCACGAAGAAATGTTGTGATTTCAAATAAGAGTAAACATGCAATGACACGAAGAGAATACGGACAATCATGACCTGTACGGTTGACAATTGCTGAAAGAAAATAAATGAAGAATTGAATTAGAATTTTGTTGAAATTAATTGAGAGATAAATAGATAAACAGACAGACAGACAGACAGACAGACAGATATCAAGCTGACAACATCAACATGCAAGATTAAACGCCGTGCATGTCCATCTACCTTCGTTATAGTAATCTTCGTAAGTTTCATCGAAATTCCAGAAATTTCCTCCTCCTGCTCCTCCTCCTGTGAGATCATTATTATTCTCGGAATTCATTTCTCGATGTTCATTGTCAAGAATCGATTCAAGTTGTGATGCGAGAGCCTTATTTAATATTACAATATTTTTTTTATTGTTCTTCTTCTTCTTTTCAAATTCAATCAACTTACTTCACCCCAAATGTAAAACATTCGAGCAGCAGCCGCCTGATACAATTTATTCAATCGTGCATTCATATTTCCTGTTGCACGTACAGCATAGGATTCGTGTGGCCGAAATGTTGTCATATTGATTCTCATCCATTCAGGCCATTGACCTAACGAACATCGACGCACAAAATGCGCACATTCGACAAGATAAGCAGCTTTTGCTATCACTGGTGAATCCTAATTGCAAAAGAAAGAAGTTCGAAGTCATTTTCAGTTTATTATGAAAAAAAAATGAACAAACCAAAATGAGAAGACTATTCAGAAATTGTGGATCTGGTAATGAACCAGGTGGACATGATTCCATAAGAAAATTTAAACGTAATAAACCCAAACGAATTAATGTTAAATCAACATATAAACTTTCTTCTTGATGTGTGTATAAACTATGATCATCTCCGCCAATTAATGAACCAGTTCGTGCACGAGCATCTGTAGAAACACAAAATGAAAATCTTGACAAAGAAATCTTCGTTTACTTTTCATTTTAATGCTCGCTAATGACGTTGTTTGTGCTTCATCAGTTCCGACTGTTTGTAATTGTTGACCTGTACTTCCATGTCGATCGAGTTCGCCTTCATCCGATGGATCTCGATTTAAAACATTCTTTAATTTAGAACAAATATACAAGTTTGGTTGTTTTTTTTTCGAAAACAGAAAATTGAATTTACAGTTTTGCCATTTGTTGAAACCGCATCTTGTCGAACGAAGACATGTGAACTTTTCGTTTTCGATCGTAGATTTAATTCTTGTTGTTGAATAATTTTTAATTTCTTTTCTGCATCGAGTAACGACGAGAAAACAACCAATCGAAATATGCCTCCATGATGTTCTTTTATACACGATAGAAATGCTCGACATTCGCCATATAAAGCAACATTCTCCGAGCTCATGAGATATTCTTTCATCATTATTAAACGTGTTACAAACGGTTTGAATATAATATTCAATATAAAACCATCGATACCCTTCGGACCAACGCCAAGATGCGTATTACCGAAATTATTCGAATACGATTGTCGAAGATGTGTGTCGCTTTTCGTAGGAACTATTTTGCAAGAGAAGAAAACAAATGAAGAAAAACAACGACGACGACAAGGTTTTGTTTATTTACTATAGGGTGAATAATGACCGAGACCAACTGTTGATTCGGAACAGTAGCCGCATAGTGCATGAAATATATCGAGAATATGAACGAGATCACCGTGCAATGTTAGATTAAGAAAATATCTAATCAAAGAAAATAAAATAAAGATTTCTGATTGAATGGTTTTCTTTTCTAATTTTACTTTTCGAATCGTTGTTGATTGAGTAAACGAAGTTTATTCAATGATAAACGAACTTTACCACGTAATTGATCGGCTGTAAAACTTCGACCACGGGGTTGACAATTCGGACAACCTAATCGTTTAATAATTCTAAATCGATACAACACACAAAGTTCAATCAATCAAAATTCGATCAATCTCAATTTGTCTACCTCAAAGTAATATCAACAGCTAATTGAAATTTTTCTTCTTCTTTCGCGTCGATCTGTTTTAACCATTCTTCGACTTGTTCATCGCCATTATTTCCTACAGTCAATAATTGTTTCTTATGAACATCATCTTCCGACGATGAAATCACCGCCAAACCAAGTAGAACATCCAAAATATTCATAACTAATTCACAAACTTTCAAATGATGTTCTTTACATATAACAGCATGTATGCCAGCAAGAACAACACCGAAATTAATCGTACCACTACGATTTATATATGCACTTGAACCTTGAGCTTCTTCGATTTCTTCGAGAAACTTATAATTTATATCCGAATCACTGACACTGTATGTTTTCATTGTATTTAAATTCGTAATTGGACTTGCTGGAGTAGCAGTTGGCTTGCTTGAATTTATTAGACTATCGATTGATTGTCGAGCTGCGGCGGTTGTTGTTGTTGATGGTTGTGTTATTGGATTGACAATACTGGCTTTAAGTAATAAAACAGCTGGATCAGTTAGATGAAGACGACTTGTTTTTGATGATGAACTTGCACCGAAATTATCTCGACGATCACCTGTCGCCAAATCCAAATGTTCGATGCCTTCTTCGTCGATATAACGAATTTTACTAGATTAAAAAAAAAGAACAGTAAATTATCGAATCAATTCGAAACAATTTGATAAAACACATTGAAGAAGAAAGAAAACAACTAATCAAAGAAGTTTTTTTTTTCATAGCTTGTAATCAGAAACATATCTCAAGTAGTTGCAGAGTTTTTTTCTGAACGAGAAAAAAGTCACTTTGCAACTATTGAGAAACATGAATATAGCAGAATTTTCGTGCTCATTTTTTTTTGTTGCAGTTCTATTTACCCTTTTGCCAATAATTGTTTTTCTCTTTTTAAATTCAAAGTAAAAAAGAAAAAATAATATTAAAATTAAACGAAAAATAAAACAAAGAAAGAAAAAAGCTCCGATTTCTTTTTTGATCTAATATTCGTACCTGATTTTCTTATAAAAATTATCATATTTTTGACTATGTTTGCCACTGTACGGACTTTTGCCAGCGAAATATTTAAATGGTACATTTAACAAATTAGCTGGTTGTTTAACTGATGTCGATGCTGTTATATCTCCTGTTCCAGCCATCATACATTGCTGTTCAATAATATCATTTGTAACTTGTTCATTGAAATAGATATTTTTCAAATATTCATAATAATCCTGTTCATTCGTCAGATTTAATTGTGGAATTGAAAGACTTTTAAAACGAAGAATATTTATTGGTAAAGTTCCTGTCGCTAATGCATCCGAAAGAATCTCATCGGATATATCAATAATACGTTTATGTAAATATTCTAAACACCAAAGATAACCATCAGTTAACCACGATGGACTGAACAATGTTCGTAGAATGCCAATATCGAAATAAGTAGCAAGAAGAAGTAATTCCGATGAACGAGCAGATGTACGAGTTTTGTTTAAGATTGCACTTTGACGACGTGTTGTTGACGTCGAATCTTTGAGATTCGTAATTGTTGATGTTGCTGTTGTAGCAGTTTTCGGGATTACTGACGGAAGATCAGATGTTGGAAGAGATGTTTTTCGAATAGATGTAGATTTGTTAGTCAAACAATTTGAACAGATATATGGAATACCAGCGGGATGATTCGGTGCGAATACAGGTTGTTGACATTGAGAACAATGAAGAGGCAAGAGAACAGACGGAGTTGAGGCCGATGAAGATGTAGAATCAGGAACACCGCCTGATACAATATTGAATTTATCGCCAACTAATCAAAGAGATGAAGAAAATTTTTTTTTTCATTGAAAAGGGTATAAAAAAAACATTTACTTGGACTTTGTGGTGATGTTGTTAGACGACTTGAATCGGAAATTGAACAAATCGAACTCATATGCACGAGTGGTGCACGTGGTTTTGCACTGTTTGATGTTCCGTATGCGGTAAGATCAGTGATCGAATTATTAGTTGTTGTATCTGAGTCAACTTGAACAGATGACGTTGATTTCTGATCTTTTTTCGTTGTTAATGGTTGAAATAAACTTGTACTACTTCCTTCACTGCTAACAATCGGTGCCATCATCGATGGTTGATTGGTTAAATCCGTGAGTGGCTGTTTTTCTGATAATGATCGTGATAAATGTCCTGAAAATTCGTGAGTTAATACAGGTTGTGATGAAGATGGCATCGAAGATTGAATATCTTCTTCAACTTCTTCGATAATTGCTCGTGTCGTCGGAATTGGTGTTGGCGATTCGACCAAAACAGATAAACGATTTCGTTTACTATTATTAATAAAATATGTTTGTTGTTGTTGATATTGTTGTTGTTGCTGTTGTTGATGATGGTGTGATTGAGAAGAATCATTTATTAATGAAATATATTCACCGTTTTCATTCGGTGTTGCATATGATGGTATAATTGGTTTAACAAATGAACTGAACATACGTATATTTGGCTGACGATATTCGAGCAATGGTTGCCAAATCAGACGCATGCCTTGAGCAAGATCTGAATTGGCCAAGAATTCTTTTTCATTACTTTGTAAATATGTATGAATATAAGGAATAAATAAATAAATAAATAATTGTATTGTATTTAATGGTAATAATTGATCATTATGTAGAATTATTGCATTGTTAGTATCATTGGTTGTATTATTTTGTTGTGGTGCGTCCAAAATAAGATAATGTAAAGTATGAAAAAGACGTATTTCAGTTGAAGTTAATTTATTTCCTATCGATGAGTAACTACTCGTACTATGTGTAGCTGATGAGAGACGAAATAAAGGTGGATGATTCGATTGATGTTCAGTTGAGACTGTTGAAGGCACAGGACCCAACGGAACGGGAAGATTAGGAGCACTTAGAGGTAACTGATGAGTAGTTGGTACTTGAAGTTGAGATGATGCTGACGGTGAAAGAGAGAGAGATGATGAAACTAGTAACGATGGATGACCACCGATTAAAGGTTGTTGTTGAATTGAATGAAGACTATGTTCGATAGCTGCAGAACATGCGTGCATTACATGTGGAAATGCAACTTTGATTAATGACCATCGTGGGATACTTGTTATAGCATCGCTGAGACTAGGAGATAGACCATGAAGAAGACTCTGAACGAGAACTCGATCAAAACTCTATAAAAATGAACAAAGTTTTTTTTTTTAAATAATCAAAGAAATCTTTGGATTACAATTGCAGACGCATCGGTGAGATTACCAAATTTTTGTTTAATAAACGGACTAAACAGAATAGATCAGTAAATCAATAGTTCTTTCTTTTGAAAATCGATCAACTAACTTGCTCTGTCGCCAGAGAAATATCTGTATAGGAATAGGTATAATATCTTCATTGTCCGACGTTGCATTTGGCTTTGATAATGTGTCACGATGACGACTTGTCGGATTGTTCGTCGTCGTCGAACTAATGGTCGTTTGCGACCGTAGTTTTGGCATTTGTTGATTCCAATAGATATGTAATCTAGAATGTAGTGAGTAATTTATCTTTCGTCACAGGGCAACATGAATATGTTTTTTTTTCTTTCATTTGGAAAATGAAAATAAACAACAACAAAATATGATAACAGAGATATTCTTTACACACGAACACAATTCAATTTTAAGATTCATCGTTCATTTCTTCATCATCGATGTGTGCTGCTGGTAGAGGCGTATAATTATCTTCTTTTTCTTCACTTGTTGTACTCGTAGTTGGCGCCGGTGCTGATGCTGATACCTCATCTTGTCCTTTTTTCCAACGTTTAGCCATGGCTAATAGTTTCAAATGTGGTTGTACAGCTTCGTCATCAGGAAACGCAAGTTGCATATACTCTTCCCATTGACCGGTTTCAGTCTGAAATTAGAACGATTTCAATTGAATAAAGTTAGAAGTCAAAGATCGACGTACTCCATCTTCGCCAATGACTTTTCGTCGTTGTTTAATACGTTTAGGAAGATTCTTCTCGACACGAGCAACACTTTCTTTTGTTCCACGTTCTTTCTACAGATTGAAAAAAAACAAAACAATCACGAACAAAGAAAATCGTTTTTTCTTTACCTCAAAATCCAGCCAATGTTCAACTAACATCAAACGTTCTTCTTTATCTGTTGCTGTTCGAAGAGTTTTATAAGCTTGTTCGAACACTTCTCGTGTTCGATCAACAGCATCATCTTCTTCGATCGATGCTTCGAATTGTGCCAAACTAAGCCAAACCTAGATCGAACAATCAATATCTCTTAAATATTTTCTTCTGCATTCGATTTTACTTTAACATGTTGAGTTTTTTTCAATAATTTACTATATAATCGTCTTGCTCGATCGTATTCTTGTTGTTCAATTTCGAAATCAATGAATGCTTTCCATAACAATTCGGGCATATCCAGTCTTGGTTGTTCAATCGCGAGTTCGTAGATCGAACGAGCACGTTCCGTATCACCGAGAATACTTTCCAATTCAGCAAACTAATATTCGAAACAAAAATCAATAAATAATCTCGCTTTTTTTGTTCTTTTACTTTGATCCAAGTTGTACAATTATCCGGTCCGAATTCTAAGAATTTCTCGTACAATTTTCTTGCGTTATCAAATTCTCGTAGTTGAATTTCTAAATCGATATAACCACGAAATAGTTTGTCCTTCGGACACATTCCAATGCCCATTCCCTAGACGAAAAACGATGAATTCGCGTTTAAACGTAAAAAAAAAGATTCTCTTACAAGAATTTTTCGAACAGATGCTAATTGTTTCTGTCGAATTTCGAAATGGGCATAGTAAAGCCAGATTTTTGCAAACGTAAACTTCTTATGCGGAAGTAGATTCACGCAAGCTTTGTAAACTTCACGTGTACGTTCGATGTCTTCAGCTTCCAATTCTTCGAAAAGAGCGTAATTTATCCAAAGATAAATATACCGACGCCAGTATCGTTTTTCCTTTAGAAAAAAAAAATGTTAAAAATCTTAACTAAAAGTACGAAAAAAAAGAACAAACTTGAATCGGTGGAATTTGTGCAATAGCTTTCTCGTATGCTTCACGAATCGTTGGAAGATCTCCTTCACTTTCTAACAAACGCAAATAATCAAACCATGTATCATAATCCATCGGATTTTCCTTCAATTCCTACGCGCAAAAAGTCAAATGAAAATTTCATTCGAATGTTTATTCGTGAATTCAGAATTTTACTTCTTCGTATTGAAATTTTCTTTTACTAGTAATTACATCTTCAATATCAGTTCGATCGCCGTATTTCTTCTCGTGAATCGTATAAGCTTTGAAAATGTCGTCGCAAAGATCTTTAGGCAAATGTTCAAGTGCGTATTTATAAATCATTCGGCAACGTTCGTGTTCTTTTTGATGCTCTTCGAATCGAGCAAATTCTAATAGCAATCGTTCGTTTAAATGTTCTTCGCCGAAGAATTCCAGCGCACGTTCGTAAATTCGTCGTGCTGATTTGATATAACCATTTTGTTCTTCGAATTTCGCGTATCGAATCCAATTCTTCGGCTCAGGATGTGTGACAACAAACCGTTCGTAGATCATTCGAGCACGTTCGAATTCGTTATAACGTAGCTCGAATTTGATGTACGTATTCCAAGCTTGTTCATCGGGTTGCCATTCCATCCAACGTTCGAATATCTGCCGACAACCGGCGATATTCGTCAACATTTCTTCCATGTAAGCGTATTTGTACCATAATTGATTGGCTCGTGGAAGAATTGCGATGGCACGATCCCAGATATTTCGAGCGTGATTGATTTGTTTGTAACGCATTTCCATCTCGGCATATTTTAACCAAATGGCTATATTACGATAATCGATATCAAGAGCACGTTCCCAAATACTTCGAGCACCTGTACAAAAAAAACAGTTTTTTTCTTTTGCTTTGGTAGAAAGTTTAATTTCTTTACGTTGAACTTCTTGTTGTGATTCTTCCCAATGTGCGTATTTAACCCAATTGACCATTTTCAAACGATTCTTTCGTATAGCATCTTCGTATTCTTTTCGTTTTTTCAGTCGATATTCAGCTAATTCTTCTGGATCGCTGATTTTTTGTTTCGGCGGCGGTGGAACATATTCCAATTGTTTTTCCTTAGCTTCACGCAAAAGTTGTTCAGCTGTAATTTGAACTCTATGTTATAAAAACACATTTAGCCGTTTTTTTTTTCTTCTTCTCCCTCTTCCGGATACTTACGATGCCGGCATTTTGTTTTTAACCTAAAGAGCAAACGAATCGATTCCATTGATTTTTTTCTGAAAATAAAATCAAACTTACCGGTACAATCTTCGGTCCTTTTGGTGCTCGTTCTTCGTCCATGATTGACGTTTTTTGTTGAAACAAGAAGAGAAAAAAAACTCTGACTATCTAAAACAGAACTTTCATATGACAAAAGAAGATACGATCTATTGTATATAGTTAGTTCTATTTCGATCCAATGAGTGTTTGCTAGAAGCGAGAAAAAGAAATATGATTTATTGAACGCGTCATTCTTTTTTTTTTTGCTCGTTCTTTTTCTCTCATAATACGAACTATCCCGAGAACACACAACAGTTATGTAATGGTACGACAATAGAAGAACAAAAAAAGAATGAGAAACGGAAAAGAAACAGGACGACACATATAAAAACACATTCATAATCATGTACAAATGAACAATTAGAAATATTCCGGACGGATGAACGTATTTTCATTCTAAATCAGAATAAAAAGGTGCAATCATTTCTCGAAGTTGATCTACAAGAATAATAATATTAAATAAAAAGCTTCTTTTTTTTTCTCGGTTGTTTACTATAATATAACATTCGTTGGCATTGCTTGAGACTCTTGAGCATATCAATGAGTATTTGACGAAGATTATTATGACGTGTTTTAGCCACAATATCCAAAATCTATTCAATGTAAAAAATGAATTTGGAGAAACAAGAAAATCTCTCGATCTTACAAATGAGAATTTTTGTTTTAATGTTAGATTTTCTTTCGAAATCAGATCAATATCATTTTCATTGACATCAAGTTCTCGTGCGAGATATTTCCATTTATCAATTAAATTTTCAAGAAAAAATTCTTTGATTTGATCGAAATTTAATGCTGAACTATCACGTTGATAATCAATACTATTTCTCAGTGGAATTTGTTCGATTTCATTCACAGAATTTCGTTTATGCAAAGCTAAATCAATTGAAATCGATTCGTTCGAATTTATTTCAAATCTTCAACTTACAATAATCAATCGGTGCTTCAGGTTTACCAGCAATACCTAAAGAACAAATATTCAAAAAGAAAAAAAACGAACGTTTTGTTTTTCTTTACCAGGAAAAAAGTAAAGAGCTTTTTTCGTAAACGATGATTTGTATTCAGCTGTTTGTTTTTTTCCTTTATTCGTAACTTCACGTGACACACAACCGTTAACCATATTCAACATAGAACAAAGATCTGTATCTTTGGCATGTCGAGCAATAACATCGACGAGTGCATTCATATACCAACTTCCAACATGTGGCTTTCGAAATGCTGTAAAACCTTTTTGCGAGGGAAATGCGATGAGCATGTCGCTCATTGTTGGTAAATGATGCCGTTGCATGCTATCACATTCGTCTTCTTCATCGAAAATTAAATCATCATATGATGTTTTCAATGGTATTTGAACATGACAGCCCGCATCATCGACGGGACCGATTCCTGGATCTGATTAATGAGAAAACGATTACGTCGATGAAAGAGTTAATTGCAAATTCATATTTACTATCTCGACAACATTGAATAAAAAAAAGCTTTGGTTTGCCTGCTAAATTTCGGCAATTGGCATTGCTGAACAGATCAAATACATGATCATGATAAATCTATCAACAAGGAAAAAGAACATCGAAATAATTGCTTGCCGATAATTCAATTATATCGTATGCAAATAATGTCGAACCTTTTTGCCATCTTGAACAGTTAATGAACCCTCTTCACCATGACTCATTAAACACACGACACAACATTGAGCTTCGGCATGATCTTTTAATTGAGAGAAATCTTTCAGAATTTTCATAAAATTCTAAACAAAACTTCGATAGGAAATTCAGTGAGAGAGAAGAAAACGAAATACCTCGGCTGTGAGATCGTCTCCATTATAATCCGAATATACAGTTACATTGAAATACAATTGACGAAAAAGATCACTTAGTAATTTCACATCTAAATCCGACCAACGTCGAATGGCTCCATTGATATTATATACATTGATGATTAAACATTGACCACGAGGATTTTTGTACATTTCATATGCCTTTATTCAACAAAAAAAGACGAAACTTTAGTTTTTTTCCTTAAATTTTAATTTTCCGTACATCACTAAAATGTTGTTGCATGAATTCTTTGGTCGCCGATTGAACATTGATCTCAGGTGACGAAGTTTGTACACGTGCTGTCGGAACGACATTCGTCAAGTATCTTTGTACAACCGATACTGTTGCATTTGTGTCACTACTATAACAACTTTTCGAAGACGATGAAAAATGTTCATATTCATGTTGAGTTAACATTTCATCTAAAACAAAACAAAAGAAAAAAACATCTGAGTAAATATTGGAATGATTTCGAAATTATCTGACAATGAAATTGATTAAACAATGAATAGAACTACATTGATAAATGTATGTACACAAAAAAAATGAGCGAATACGAGAGTCTAATTAATAAGGATTCGGATGATAGGTAGCACGAGGTTGATAGATCACACTTGCACTTGTATTATCTGACTCGTAACCAGCGATTGTCGTCGATGGTGAACCACGAATATTATTATTATGCGAATAACGAGATTTGAGTTGAAGTTTCGCCGGTGTGCTATTCATCGAACGAAGCGATGACATCGAATGAGAGTATAAAATCTTCTTTCGATCATCAGCTTCATCACGTAATTGAATGTATTCATCACGATTACGTTGAAAGACAAATAACATGTAAATGCCAATGAATATTCCGAACAAACCCATGAAAATATTCTCCCAAAAACCACGTCGATACCAATATTGCATCAACGGGCCACAACCACGTGTGTTGACGATATTTGAATCGGGATTGATCAACATATTCTTTCCACAACCGTAACCAACTTTATACTAAAAGTCAAATTTCAATTCAATTGAAAATCAACGAGAGAGAGAGACGTTCGTTTACTTTGTGACAGCACGTGTCTGGCAAATCGGTTTTATGCGATGCCGCATAATCGAGATACGAATTCCAACCACAACAATGAAAATCTCGTTGACGTCTAAGAAAAAAAAACGTTTCTCGTTTTGCATTGAAATTTCGAAATCCTACTGATTGACAAATGCAGTGACGATAAATGCACGTGGAGGAACACGGCCTGATGTGACTAAAGCAAAAGATTCTTCACGATATTTCAATTCTTTAAATGCATTTCCACGAAAACGAAGTCGTTCTAATAGAAATGTTTCCTTGGTTAGAAATCCTGCATTCATATTAATCATTGTCACAGAAAACCAAGCTAGACCGCCGAGAATCGATATGAATGAGAGAATTAACAAAGAATATGGAACATATTCCATGAGAAAAACATTACGACGACGAAAACCATAGATTTGTAACGCAATAACTGGAAAAGGAAAGAGAAATTGTCAATATTATTGTTGTCGTTGTTGTTTTTTCTGTGGAATAGAATCTCTTACTTATTAGCAGAACAAAACCATAGATGTAAATAAAAGCAAGATAAGCACGAGTGATAGTCAAACGATCCCAATAAAAGATAAAAAAATTGAATTCTACCCATGCCATGGTATAATCGGTCCAAATCGTCCATTCTTCGAAGAAACCCCAATAAATCGACATGGAAAGGATAATAAATATCGCAAGAGCTAATAAAAAACCATTGATACCCAAGAGAAAACGAAGTTTATCCTATTCGAAAGAAAAGAAGAAAAAAATGTTGTTCCGTTTCTTTTTTTTGAACAAACAAAACAAAGAATTTTTCTTACTCGTTGTCGTTGTCCAAAAGTAGCGACCATATTTAATTGAGATTCTAATCTAGAAAAAAAAAACTAAAACGAGGTCATCTCTCAACATCCCTAAGGACTGAATGTCGATCTTGACAGTTAACCGAAGAAAAGAAAAGAATTGTAAATGTTCCCTCGACTGAAGAAAAAGGCATATGCTGATTAATGTTCAATAGGCTTGTTTATTTGTTTACTTTCAATGTAATTTCATCTTATTATTGTTTGTTTTTTTCCACGGAAAAATTCATTGGATCGATATCGAAAACGAAAAAATGCTTTTTCGTCGTTTTCTATGGATAGAATTTTCTAATTTGTTAATCAAATGTTTATGACAGTTCTCAGTGATTCGACGATGAGTGACATCTTTCGATTGACTTCGGTCATCACGAGAATTCTCTTCTTTCTCTATTCTATTCATTCAATCAATAGTATTTACTCAATAGATAGAGCGAGAATACGAGTGTAAAACTATACAAAGATATTTATTCATGTCGAAAAAGAAAAAAAAAGGTATTATCTGAAAACAATTATATATTGTCCGTATGCCTGAGCGTCATGATAAGTAACAAATACGTCTCCTTTGCCAGTTGTATCATAACCAGGAGGACAGACAAGTGTTGAAGAATTGCCTCTTGTTGTTTTCCCAACTAATACACGAGCTAAAAGACGAAAAATTATTCAACATCATGAACAAACAAATCGAAAGTGAGATTTTTACCCATAAACATATGTCTTCGTCCTTGTGCATCCGGAGCAGTATAACCTAAACTAATGACAGCTTTAGTAGCAAAATAAATTCCCCGACCGACGGCTATAAAATATATCATTAAACCAAGAACAAAAAAACGTTTAATCATTAATTTACCACAAGTGACAGCATGACTACGATTGAAACAATCTTTAATAATTAATTCAGTTGAACCTCCATGACGACATCCTATTCATTACTCGATTGATTTCAAAAATAAAGTTTTAAATCTCGAACTAACCATGAAACAACCATTGCTCAGTACTATTTCCGTATCGTTCAATGAAATCATCTCTATGAGCAGCATACTGACGATACCATCCTAAGAAAGATGTTCTCAGAAATGCAAATAAGTCATCTGAATAGTCTTACGACGATTTTGAATTCGTTCGATTTGAACAATTTGATTTTGCGGAAGAGTACTACGAAAATTATTTGCAACAAATGCATATTCTTGTGAATTCTGATTGAGAACATAACGAGTTAGATTTTGTGCTGCAGTTCTATCCCAATACTCAGGCCAATCCGAATTATTGCCAAGTCCGACATTTGATGCAGTATCCTATTTGAATCATAATATGATGAACCTTCCTTCTTCTTTTTTTTTCAATTTATCACTCACTGGTTGGTTAACTAATGTGTTATATTTACGACGACATTGCCTCTTAAATTAAAAAAAAATCACTAAAATTTCTCACAAATTTGAAATTATACCTCATGTGAATCATATTCGTATGATTGAATCAACTTATCGCAATACTCACAGGGAATAGGTACTGGAGCATAACTAAAATCGAAAAATAATAAACACTAACGATAATAATTTTATTTTACTCTTGAAATGATTCATGTCTATTATTGCATTGTCTCTACAATGTAAGCAAAGATAGACACATATAAATAGAGAAAACTTCTTGGTTTTACTGTATGTCGATCGTATTCAGTTGAACTGATAAGTTTCTCACAAAATTCACACGGAATAGTGAATGCCTTTGATTGACTAAGAAATAAATACAAAACATAATCATCAATATTTTCACAAATCAATATACGCTGTTGCTTGTCGAGCTGCTTTTTTAAATTCCTGTGAGCATTTTCTCTAGAAAACAAAAATTTAAATCATATTTTCCCACTCAACTCTCTCCTATTTACCCAATGAGAATCATAGTTAGTCAGAGGTATTAACTGCTCACAGAACTCACACGGTATTTTCTCTTCCAAAGCTTGAGCCATAGCGTAACACGAAGCTAACTAAACTTGAAAATTTAACCAACTAAAGATGTTGAGTTTCCAACGATGTGCTTTTATGACTCATTTGTTTTTGATAAAACAGAAATTCAAACGAAATGTTTTTGTTGACCTGTGTTTTAGTTCGTCAAAATGCTTATCTCTTTATTTCAATGACTAATTGCTTAAATGCAATACAATGCACAAAAACAAAATAACAATTTCATCAAAGATTTGACGCAATCTCTCTAAATGAGTAGATAATATCCTTGTTTAGTAAGATGTCTAAAGACAAGACTGTTTTCTATTTAAGTAGTTCCTGTCGCTAACAATAAACAAGTCTTTGTAATATGTCTCATTAAGTGAATTGCGGACATATTTGCAGAACTGTCTTCAATTATAAAAAAAAGACTGTTAGGTTTTGATAGATGATGTAAAGTAAATACCGAGAAAAGAAATTTAATTGTTGTGTGTGTGTTTTTTTTTTGATTTTCTCGAGAAATGAAAATTGAGTATAGTGATGAATTAATAAACGATAAGAATGAATAAACAACAAAATAAACAGACAAATACATGCATATTTATATAGAACGAGAGAGCGATGATACTGTTCACGATAGTCGAGTATTGTCTAAATTAATCGTCGCCAATGGACTTCGATGAGTCGTTGATGAATTATCATTTCGTTGTTGTGTTCGTGGAGAATCAAATATGAATTGATCGAATAGATTCGTTGAATGATGAGAAGAAGAAGAAGACGAAGAAGATGGGGGTGATGATAGAAGAGAATTTTTCATTGATGATGCTAATTTATTCAAACAGTCACTCCATTGATCATGTGAAAGAAGTTGTTGTAATTGTCGAATATATGCAATAACAATTTCGATAAATTCAAGTTCAGAAAGAGATTCATCTTTTGGTATAGTTGGAACAAGTAATGCAAGTTTTTGAAATTCTTGACCGATTTCATAATAACTATCGTCAGTATTGGTGAATGTAGTTGATGTCATGATATTATTTTAATAATAATAATCTACAATAGAAATACAATGAGTATATATGTATATCGAGTGAGTAAAAAGAAAAGAAGTTAATGACTGTCGATCATCATCTTCTAAGCTACTCATATTACAACAACATTCAATAAGAGTTCATGCATTTGTCTATCTTTCTCTATCTATCTGTCTGTCTGTATATAAATGAATGAATGAATGGATGGATGTATTGAAGAAGAAATATATATATACACACACACTATGCTATCTAATCTGTCATTATTATTCTTCTCTTCTTAGACATCCATTTTCAGCGGAAACATACGTTTGTCTTATGCCTAACACTTTCTATCTATAAAGAAAAATAACAATGAAGATGATGATGATGATGCATAGAAGAGATCATCTTTTTCTTTTTAAGTAATCTGACCGGCGCCGAGTCTCTATGCTCATTTTGGATCAAACAATATAATTTCAATTATATGACGCGACACAGAGAGCTGTATTTGTATAAGGATTAGTCGCGCCATGTGACAAAATGCAATTTTTTTTCTCTCCTTTGAACATCATCATCGTTGTCGTCGTCTCTTCTTCTCAAGCGTCATCTGTTTCTATGCAGCTGCAAAATCTTTAATGAATAAACATGCGATTGATGCAGATGTTACAAGAGGAAAAAGCGAGAGAGAGAGAGAGAGAGAGAGGGAGAAAAAAAAACGAAGCAAATGAATGGACAGGTATCTGGTCTGTTGTCTATCTTACGCGTGCACAAATATACATAGAAGCAGCTGCACAAAAGGTTAGCGCGTATCAATCAAACAAAAAAAAACGATTTGCTTTACTTTACAATCAATGATAGCTACGCTTGCGTACATACATACCGAAGAAAAGGTTAGAGATACTAGCTTTGTATAATGGTCAAAACTGACAACTCCATCAATCATATTTTCACTTGTAGAAACGAACGACAGAACCAATGTTAGGTTTTTTTTGTCGAAAAAGTCAAAACAAAAAGACATCTGTTTTCGAGATGAATTTTTAGGAAGTAGAAAACAGACAGACAGACAGACCATAAGTTAAAAATTAGCGTAGCTAAAGCGGCAAAAAGAGAAAGAAGTGAATATAGAACATATGTTTTTTATTTTTACGAAGGGACCATTTGGTTCTCTTTGGAGAATTAGAACAGAAGTTGCACGAGCGTATATTCCCACTATGAATCGAGCAGAAGAAGAAGAAAAAAATGAAGAAACTAATGGATGTCAAAATCGAATTGTTGCTGTTTTAACCGCCAGCTGTTGACGTAAAACAAGCAAGAGAATTATAAGCGATTTAACGTATGCATGACACGTTTGTCTATTGGCATCTACATGTGAAAAATGAAATGTAAGATGAGAAACTTTTGTCTCGAACAGCTGAATTCTAGGTTTCTACTGAAATTCTTAGCAAGAGAAAAAATGTTAATCAAGTATTACTATGGAAATATTCTTGATGCTTACTCGAGTTTTTCTCTTGTTCTTTTATCTTGTATAAAAATGTCACAAGTGAACAGATCTGGTATTATTGCGCTTGATCGTCAATGATAGTGGTATATCATGCACTAAAGGCAATACAGATATGTAAACACAATGATTCCGTCTGTTGTCTTCGTTTGCCTTTTATTCTCTATTTTCTTCTCTTCTCTTTTCCTCTTTCTCTCTCTCTCTATTGGAAAGCTATGAACGTTTCTCTTCTTTTATTCACTATTGAAAGAGGTTCGATGTTATATTGAAGACCAATTTGCATGCATTCTCTCATCAGGTGTTGCTGGTTTCTTGCTTATTGTTTACATAAGAGTCGTGCAGTGACACAGACATATAAATCGCCTATGGCGTTGTGCACCTGCATTCGACTCTCGACAATCAAATAGATAAAAAGAATACGTATATTGACATGCATTTTTAAATGATAGATAGATCGCTCCATATGAAGGATTCACACCGAGATGATGCTGATGCGAACAGAAGAAGAAGAAGAAGAAAAACGAACAGTTGTCAAACAAAAGCACCAAATGTCTATGTTTGACATGCATGTGATTGTTGATTTTTCTCGCCGTTAGATATTTGTGTACATAACACATACTGTTAATCGATTTCTAATTGAATCACACTTCTATCTTGAAAACTAGAAATGAAAAGAACAACAAGAAGATAAGAATGTTTGTGAAAAGAAGAAAAAAAATATTTTCCAATATTCCCAATGGATATAATCGACATTCTTTTCTCTTTATTTGAGAAGAAATGAGATCTGTGAGAATGATAAACAAATAAGAAAACATGTAATCTCAAGTTGACAAACAGGACCATCGCGCGTTAAGTATCAATGTAAACATGATTTCGATATTTTTCTTGTCAATTGATATTCAATCTCTCAACATACTTGAATATGTATATAACTGCAATGTTGAGAGATTGCATAGATCATGCTCTGTCAATGATTTCTTTTTGGTCTATCAAATGAACATAATGCCACATATGCTCATGCTTTAGCCTTTTGAAATGATTGATTTTGTCAATCGTTTCAATCATCGACGTACACACAAATAACCAATGTTATTAATCGACATATGTCAGAAAGAAGTAAAAGATTGTGATGCGAGAAAAAATAAACATATTAACTGTACGTCAGTAATAAAGATTCTTGCAATCTTTGCATTTGAATCAGCATGGAAATGAAATAAATCGGTTGTCTGTCAACAGTGCGTTTGTTTCATCCTACGCATGCATCTCAGTCGATCGAAACAAGAGTGCAACTATTAAAATAATTCTACAAGGTTTCGTTCTTTATTTGTACTATTTCAAGTGGTTATTTAAAGAAAAAAAAAGAATCCATTTTTCTTTCTACCAGCAACAGAACATCAGCGAAGGCGTCGTCCACAGTGACATAGAAAGTACTTTGTACAAATAGAATCACAATAATTTCGAACAAAAAAAATATATAAATAAAGAATTTTTGGCAAACAACAATTTATTACGTACCCATTCTTTCAGATATAAATCTATCGAAGATATTCTGAACATGAATCGTATTCGCTCCATATTTACACTGTTTCTTCCAGGTATATTAGCTGTATTTTCACCTGATTCGAGTGATTATAATGCATATGGAGTTAAAATAACAATGAACGATTATTTTCTTATTCTCGCACAAAACAATAAAAATCCACCATCTTTCTTCATTCAACTTGGACCTTTCAATCAAACGCAATCATCTTCAACACAATGTTCAGTTCCTTATCCACAAACAAATAGCTTCTTCGTCTATACTGTTCATATTGGAAAACAACAAAATCAATCTCAACTATTTTTCTTCTTTGCTGGTGAACAAATTAATGGAGAACAAAGTACACCATTCATTGGATTGGCAACATACACTCCATCGAATACATGTAATGGAAGTTTAACTTATTCACTTCGATATCTCGATAATTATAAACATCAAGAGTATTATATTATCGCTGCTCATCCAACTGGTCAATTCGTTTATGGATTTTCGAATGAGTTTATTTTCATTTGGAATAGTGCAAATATATCTAACCTGAATATTTGGTCTGGTAATGTGACATGGAATGATACTTCATTTATTCCACATGCAGTTGATGTTAGTGATACATTTGGTGTAGTCACAGGATTTATAAAAAATTCTCAAAACTCAACAGTGAAATATAATGCAACTATTTATTTATTTCAATTTAATATATTGAACAGCCAACAGGGAATCATTATCGTTAATCAGTATACACCAGAAGCTACTCCAAATACATGGCAAGATCTTCTTACGAATTCAGATGTGTATTATTATTCAGCAAAATATGATATGTCAGTGAGTATTGATAAAAATCGTCAAGTCCTAGTTGGAATGCAATTTATCAATCGTGTTTTTCTATTATCAATAAATATTTCTAATCCAATCCATCTAAATTTTGTGAG
>Ga0209930_1000463_pt1 | contig 102804 bp, 114 predicted proteins | sample ThiBiot_500_biof_2_FD_183948 | JGI IMG/M metagenome (GOLD analysis project Ga0209930, IMG submission 183948) | Wastewater bioreactor microbial communities from Cape Town, South Africa - Thiocy_cont_500_biof (SPAdes) | ecosystem: Engineered > Bioreactor > Thiocyanate-remediating >...
CAACCGAGTTTTTGCCGCAGTATAACTATGATTAAAGTTAGTATTATTGTATTTCTGGTTGAATTCGTAATATTATATGCTGAGGCTGACGTTTGCCAACGTCCAAATTTTGACACACTCGATGATACATTCATAAATAAAGATATGGATATATGCACTATGTTCATTCAATCTTATACAAGAAGTATTGATATGAACCAAACAATAAAAAATTATTTACTAAGACATTTGCCATACACATATATATCTGATGGACACTTGCATAGGTTTAGTCAATATGAAAATGATTATAATTTTCTTTTGGCATCGACTATCAACAAAATCGAAATACAAACTGAGGATCATCAAAAAAGTAAATACAAACAGAATGTTACTGATGAATTGGATAAAGATAATCAAGATGAAAGCTACAATGAGATTAATTATGAATTTATCGATTGGAGTCAATCTTCAACAGAAATCTATCAAAGCATAGTTAAGAATTTTCATATATCTGAAGAATGTAATTCAATCGTAACACTTTATTTAACATTTCCATCGTATCCTCAAGATAACGGATTGGTTAACTTTCTTGAAGCATTTCAAGGTAATACAAATAAAACTTCTTCATCTTCAATAAATGGGAATCAAAATTTACAATATCGTCCAAATATAAATCCATCGTTTTTATCAATTATTGATCAATTACCATTAGCTGTTTTTCAACAATTACTCGAACAACAGCCAAATATACGATTAGTCTTTTGTGGTCATGCTTTAGGTGGTACTATTGCCCAATTATCAACTTTACATTTGGTATCAAAAGGAATTCAGTCTCATCGAAATCGATTACGAAGTATTTCAATTGGATCTTTATTTTTCTCCAAACAGTTAACAATTGAATATGTTAAAAATCATCATTTCGAAAAACATTTTATCAATATTTATCATGAACTTGATTCAATTCCAGTTTTATTCAATAGTGCAGAATTTCTCTCGTATTTGATACAAACAGATACCAAAGACAATAGTATCTGGTCATGGTTTTTAACGTATGTAGGGATAACTGATGATCTGATCAAAGAACATCGATCTACTCTCACACATGTTATGTCATGGCTATGTTCGGGTATAGCTGCGAAATATTCACGAATATCACCTAAAATCTGCAATCCTGAAAAAATCAATGCAGCATTAACAGGTCTACAACAGGCCGTCGGTCATATTCGAAAGTATTTTTTTAAAGATAAAATTTGTGAATTAGTTTACCAACCAATTGGTATTTATAATATGATTACTTTTCGAAAACTTGATCGAACATGGCACTTGGTCAATGTGAATAATGCACAGGCATTATATGATCATTTAAATAATACTTTAGAACGATTATTGAATTCGAATAATCTATTCGAAAACCATTCAATTGAAACATATTTAACAGATCTACAACAAGCAAATAAACAAACAACAGAATTAAATCAAATACGAACAATGTCGAATTTGTTTTCATCACCACAATCAAACGAAAATTACTCGATTATTATTCCATTACCATTTCGTTTTTCTGTTTATTCAGAAGATCAATTACGTACTGGAAAAAGTTATGCAACTTTCATTTCTGAGCCACCAGTTTATCCATTTGAAACACAAGCAGTACACCGCTCACCATCAAGGCATCTCGAAACACAGTTAATCTCAGCATTTAAACATAGAACTGGTATTTTAGAAATCAATGCAAATAATCTAAATGAAACAAAGAAAATCAAAGCACAACAACTAGTAAATGCTTATGATGTTTTATTGAATATCTATGACACATATGGAATAGATGCTCGAATGGAAATGATGAAACTTCAATTAGATCAACGAATGTTAGTACCAATCTTAGTATCGAGAACTAAACGAAATCAACCACCATTTCGGTCTTACATTAAAACATTGAGTTTGGTTGAAATACCGATTCTTCATTTAAATGATCATCTTCTTGCTTTTGATTCGAATTTACTTCGTATTGGATTGATTTCAACTATAAAACATGAAACTGGTGGTCTACCGGATTTCATGCAGGATATTTTTCATGCGACTTCAGTTCGATCACCAATATCTGGCACAGGTGAACATCTTAATGTTCAAACAGTTGTAGAAATTGGCTATGGGTTTTTACGAGAGCATGCTTCATCCTATGAACCCATTATCTTAGTACATGTGATCGGTGATTATCGTCCACTGACATCATTCCTTTCGCAATATGTTGATGGACTAATAGTTGAATATAATGAAGATAGTAAAGAGTTTGGTGATTTTCAATATAGTGAGTCATTTAACTCGTTACGTGTTCGAACAATTATGAAATGGAAACACACAATTAATGCTAAATTTAACGGTATCGAAGAGTTAGATGAGCCTCATCCAATGAATCAATTTAAAGGAACTGCAAAAGCAGTTGCCGATGCATTTCAAAAGCATTTACTAGAGATTTTACATTCGCAATCTTTTAAAAATGTATTAATTTCACATCGACCACGATTAATCGATATTATTCAAGATGAAAAACTCTTTTGGGATGATGATGTATCAATTGTTGATATCAACAGTTTCTTTACCAATACTAATACAAGTTTTATAAAAAAAGAAGTCTTTAAATTACAACAAAGTTATAAAATCGAAGCAGAAAATCAATTACAATTGGATAATCCAAGTCTACAATTACAAGAAAGAATGCAAAAAGAATTCGAAAATAATATCCGACGAGAGAGAAAATTTCGAGTGGAATATCAACAAACTGTCACGGAGAATTCCCTATTTCAATCATACTTATCGATTATTACTGAACCTAATGATGAAAAACGTTATGTTAATAAACGAAACTTTGAATCTGTTCTTTCGGAATTTAATGAGAAAACAATTTCAGTCTGGCGAAACGAAAAAGATCAAACATTTAACGCGATGACAAATGCAGTCAAAGATGTTATTAATGCCGGAAAAAATTCTTCAGATTATGTAAATTTAGTTGAAAAACAAAAACAAGCTACAGAGGAACATTACAACGCTAAACAAGAATTCATCAGTAATTCATTAGTTCCAGAGCATTTTTGGAGAGAAATTTCTCATTTATACGTCGTAAATAGTAGTGTCTATTCAACATATCCACATTTAGCTGCTCAACATATAATCGATGGATTTCCTCTCGAACTGCTTGATGGTGATTCAATGCTTCTGAATACGAAATGGCTTGAAGCTGTTTTCGATTCACTGAACAAAAAGTTACATAAACAACTCAACAAACAGCCTCGTATTCTAGTTTTATCAATTACTGGTCCACAGAGTTCAGGAAAATCATTTCTTCTGAAAACCATGTATGGAATTCGTATTCGAAGTAGTGTTGGCGCTTGTACACAAGGTGTTAATATGATGTTAGTACAAGTTTATGAACAAGAATATGATTACGTACTTTTAATCGATACGGAAGGAATTCGAGCACCGGAATTTATGAATTTGCCTGGTGCAGAACTTCGAGATAATACTTTAGTTACTTTTTCGATTCTGCCAGCTGATGGTACGATTTTATTGAATAAAGGAGAAGTTAATCAAGCACTGGAAGAAATTTTACCGATTGTTTTATATGTTTATGCAACGAGTTCATTATCATTACAATTAGGAGGACAAATACCATCAAAATTATTCTTTGTTTACAATCAAATCGATACAAGTCAAGAAGCAAAAGGAAAAGAACTTTTACAAGATCTAACAACACGTTTATACAATGTAACAGATAAAATTAGAGAATCACTCTCATCCGAAAATACGACATTTCATGGTTTCGAACAGTGTCGATTAGATCTAACCAATATATCCAACTCAGATTTTCGAATTCTAACTGTAAATACAAATAATCCTCCAGTAAATCATCCGGTTAATCTCTATGGCGAACAAGTACTTCAATTACGACAATGGATTGATAAAAGAATTACAAATCAAACTGAAACTCATACATGGAGAGCAAGATCATTTTCTGATATATTCGAATATCTTAAAGTAGCTATCGATACAATTCGTCAAGCTCATTATATCACAAATATTAATACAGCCTTAGAAATGTTAGCCTATAACAAATTAAATCAACAAATTGAACTCATTAAATATAATGTTTCAGCTGCATTTACAGCTACTCGAATGAAAGTCGAAGATGACATTATTAAGCGATACACAAATCGTTCAAATGATGAAAGTAATATTAACACGTTATCAGAAATGAAAATTAAAGAAATAATTAAAGATGGACACGCAGAAGTACTGAAATTGATGTCTAACATTACTCGTGATGCAAGTGCAACGATTCGTCGATTAGTTGAAGGTACGAAACGTAAGATTGCATTAAGAGACGCGTGGGATTCATTTCTCAAAGAGAAAGAAGATCGCGTTGAAATGTTTCTAGCAACTCGAATCGATCGTGAGATAACAATAGAATTTATTATTGATCAAGTACAGAATAAAATACGAAAAGATCTTATTAAAAAATGTAATGAAATCAATTGTACAGATTTAAATAATAAAACAAAAGAAAGCATTTTCGACGAGATCTACAATGAGCGAATTAAAGAAGTACAAGAACCTTATAAATCAGGAAATATCAATGTTAGTCATAGTATTAAGACAGTTTATAATAAAACTTTTGCAATTGAACAAGTGAAATTTTTCGGTGGAAAACAATTTTGTAATAACGATGGTTTATATGAATGGGAAGTCTATGAAGAAAATGAGTTAAAACACCAGAAAAATGTTGAATCTGAGACGGAACGAGCTGACCGCTTACGTCGATTAATCGAAGAAAAGAAAAAATTTCATAATACCATCGATGAAATCATCTCACTTACGAATACATTAGGTTCGACAACTCAACGATATGACGAACTTATGGTCAATCAAGTTTTAACAAAGTTAGAACAAATAATTCATGATCGTTCGATTTCATCTCTTGGTACACGGAAAAATGTTCATCGTAGAGTATTCTGTTATTTAGAATATTATTTGACTGACCTACAAAATAAATGGGATTCAGAACATAATCGTACGGTAAAAATAGAGAAGAAACGGGGTTATTTATGGGATTTTTTTGGCAATGTTTCTAATGGAATTCGAGGCATAAAACTACTAGAATTAGAATTATTCAATGTTCTTCAGAAAACATGGAAAAGTGGATTCATTGAAGTACTTACAGAAGGTCTTAAAACAACAGTTGCACAAAAAAAATGGATTCGGGATAGTGATATTCTTGGTGCTTATATAGATAACGAAAAAATACAAATATTAGAGAACTATGGCATCGACAGTCTGCTGGGTAACATTAGTTCAGCTAATCAATTTTATGAAAAATGTGTAGAAAAACTTATACAAACTATTATTAACGAAAGTGTTGAAGAGAAATGGACTATGTTTTATAATGATACAAAAAACGCACTTGATTATGCAAAAGATAGTGCGAAGAAGAGTTCAAAAAATTGTTTGCAAACTTTTCTTGATAAATTGAAGAATAGTTCTAGTACTCTACCAGAGGAAATCAAATCGAATATACCATCGCGGTCCGAGATATATGGCAATGTTACCGATCAAGAAAAGGATATATTCGATACCATAGTGACGAACATCATGAAAGCAATTCCTGAAAATCCAGAATCAAAATTAAATGGCAATGAAAGTCAAACGATTCTTAAAAAAATACGACAAGATCCCGCTACTGACAGTGCCAAACCTCGATGTAATCACGCCTGTGCATTATGCGGTGCACCATGCTTTAAACATGCTAATCACACTGACTATCATGATTTCTACCATCAACCTGCAGGAATATCAGGTGTTCGCTACGCTGGAACAAATCGTATTGTTCATGACACATGTCATGAAAGTTATGTTAAGAAACTTAGATTTACAATAGATGGAGGTCGGTCATACCATGATTTCACGGAATTTCCAACCCTCCTTAAGTATGAAACTCCTGTCAGTGGTGGTAAACGAAATCTACTAAGTGAATATTTAATGGGTAAATATCACAAAAAGATCGCTGAATACTATGGGTTAAAACCAAATCCGCCAGTACCAGTCGCGTTTGAAGAATATACATTAGATTATATTAAAAATAAAATCAATAAAACAATCAATCCTTAAAGAATTAATATTGAAACACAATTAGTAGAACAATAAGTACCTTATTCGTATAGTTTTCACTTCATATTTGTATTTGATTTTTTTTAAAATAAAAATGGCACCAAAATTTTTTCGTGTTTTCTTTTATTAGTCAATCAATCAAATGATTCCATGTAACTATAGTGAAGAGAAAAAAAAAGATTGATGATGATGATGAGTATAGTCTGTTGATCTTTATCTGTGAAAATAATGACAATATGATCACGTTCAGTAAATAATTTGGAATGTATTCATGCACATCCATCTGTAAGAATTTTATTATTGTAATTTCCTTCGATGAACTTATGCAATCAAACTATTTCAAGTCAATTCGATTTGGCAAAACAAATTATTTGAAGTGTTTTAACAAGTGAATTAGTTCTAAAACATTGTGACAACGTCGCGTTCATCTATTCTTTCACAATACTAAAAGTTCAATAGATAATCAGAATAGAACAGAAAAAAAAACAGTTCTCGTTGTCACTGCTGATGAATAGTTCCATCTCATATAGTCACTGATTGCAAAAAAATCCAATTAGACTTGATCACTTATTATTATTCCAAACACGGTTTTGTCTCGATTTCAGACTCGAGATTTCATTTACATCGGAAATCATATCACTGAACTCGTCTCCATTTAGTAATTTCTATTCATCGAAATAAATACAATGTTTATTACTTATATATGCATGATTTATCTCCAATACAATGCAATCACGATTTCCTTATTGTACATATTTGTCCGCAAGAGTTTTTTTTTGTTTCTGCATATTTACACAGTGAATTGATAATGGTTATTTGCGTGTGTGTTTTTCTTTTATTTCACAAGAAGAAGCGAAAAAAAAAAACGAAAGGCAATTTTAGTTGAGATTCCTGTTCGTATTTTGAAGAGCTCTTGTTCTATCTGCATGATTCCATTTCTCCTTTTACTCCTTCTCTCTCTCTCTCTCGCTTCATGTACGTCACAAAACACGACAACCATAAATTAGACTCGTTTGATCATAGCGCTCGCGCGTGTGCAGTACATAAGAGAAACCGAACTGTACGTCACTTTCTCTATGATTCTCTTTTTTTTTCTTTCTATAATGCATTGGCCAAAAAAAAAACGCAGAAGAAAAAAAAAGAGAGAACGTATTTCCGGGTAGTTGCGACCGTCTTCTTCTTCTCCTTCTCTTTTTTTTCACCACGTACTACTCATCATCGTCACTACTACTGCTGCGAACTGATGCCTTAGGGAATGCGTTGTTTAGTTTAAAAAAAAAACGAGAGAAAGTGAGAAAGAGAGAAAGCGAAAAAAGAAAATTAGCTGTCTTGAGAGAATCATATCATTTTGAATCAAACAGCGATTATTCACAAACATGTCGGCAGCTAAAGAAGTGGATGATGATATCACAACTTCTTCGATGACGGTTGACAACTCAAAATTAAATACTCAATCGGAAGAAACGACAGAAATTTTGTCGACAGTTCCATCACCTCCTCCTCCTCCTCCGACATCAACATCTGAAGTATCCGTTACTGACGAACAACCTGAACCGTCGGCAGCAGCAGCATCTGGCCGACAACATCTATCTCGTATTAGCCTATTTCAACGAAATACAATTCACGTTTGTGATCAAATCTCGGATCACATGTAAGTTACTTTGTTTTTTTCTTAAGTTCTAACGATATCTAATCTCTTGACAAACATATTTGCATGAGTCAACACAAACACAAGACGGGAAAAGAGTCAGCTACAAATTTCCTAATAGTCACAGATTCGGGTCATTCATTGATAATCGTCTGAGCTTTGTCAAGCAAAAATGAACTAGTTAGTTAGTAAGAGTAGTCCAATCGTCGAGGGAATATATATATATGAACTAAATGTCACTACTCGTCGTCATGAAAAAAAGAAAAGAAAGAATAGGAAAAAGAGTTTTCTTTCTATCTGTCACACACTCTAATGAACTTCTCATCATTGATATAGATTACGTCGACTTTTCTCGTTCATATTACAAAAGGTAAATGTGTCAAGAGAGAAACTCACTGCTGTCGCTGCTATTGTATATGTTTATAATAAGAATCATTGCACAAGGCAAATGTTTCTCTTTTTTTTTCTTCTTCTTCGTTTCATTTATTAATAAATAAATGATGTCCGGAAACAGTTGTTACTCATACAATGACATTCAGTCAAATTTATAAATTGTTAATATTATACTGATTGATATTAATATAGCTGTACGTACGTATCTTCTAACCGTAAGCATCTTTCTATTCTCTCGATATTGAAATCAACGTCAATTCAGGCGAATTGTTATCTGATTAGAATGCAAGAGAATAAGTCAGATCATATCAATATGACAGATTAGAATCGTTCAATAGAATTCTGAAAGAGGAAATTCTTTTCTTCGAATAACCTTCGCATAGTGTATAAGCATTTAGATGAGAATCATTACTGGCAGGTAAAACATTGGCAAACTAATCGAAGTATAATAATGTAATTATTCCATATGTGTTTATTTGAAAATTATCGATATAAATACGGTCAATGATCAATTTTTTTATCATCAGAGAAAGAGAATAGTATAACAAATTGCATGCATTTATTTTGATAGATTAAATTACACCGCATATACGAAAAAAGAGGTCGTTTTTTTGTTCGTAAGATTTCAATGAGTAATCTATCTGTTTAGTCATCTAACCTTGATTGCCATCAGTATTCCGAAATCAACAAACCTTATTGATATCAGTATACGTGCGATATAACCTTGGCATTCCATTAGACATCAAGATGATAGACATCACACTATTATTCTAATTACGACTCATATCACTGTATCAAACAGAGGTTTCTCGACCGTTTTCTTTTTAATGATGTGCCATTTTCTTTCAACCTTGAAAAGATCATATCGATAAATAAATCGGTATATTTTGATTGTACGTAATTATTTACCGATTATTTCATAAGACTAATCCATGTTTTTGCTTCTCATTCTTCGCCCTCTTTTTTATACGAAAAAACGAAAGAAAGAAATCACCTATGTACTCTTATGGAGAATATTGTGATACAATCTTTGTCTTTTGGTTCTCACGGGTGTTGCTATTGTTTTTCAATGGCAACTCAAAGGAGACAAAAAAAACGAATGATAGATAGGAAACAGCTTGTTTGCGCAGTGGTTTGTTTGTTGTCAGTTTTGATTGATATCGATAAGAAAAATGATGAGGATTCAAGGTCTACCAGGACGAATATCGGGGAAAAACAACGGTTTCCCACTGAGAAAATTCTGTTAAGACATTTTTATTTCTCTCATACCTTGGCAAAGGTTAGATCTGTTCGAGGAGACGGTTTAAAACAACAAGATTCTCAACGGTGGCACACAGTATGATAATTGAGTTCGAATAGCAAGAAAAAAAGGACATTGATAATGATCATTAATAAATCCTTATCTTGTTCGACGCATGTTCTCATCATTGATTTTAGCTCGGTCGAAAGAATAAACTGAATGGAATTTTAACGTTTTTTTTTCTTCTGCGTCCTTATTTAACCGCAAGACATATTTACACGAATACACATATAAATATATACATATAATCAACATTTAAAAAAAAAGAAGGTCTGTAAAGGGAGAAAAAAACGAAAGAAGAATGTGAGATTGTAAAATCCCGTCCGCATATGCGTAGATGTTCGAATTGCTAGAGCAAAAAAAAGCAAGCACGAGCAAGATTCATTCTTTTTCTGTCTTGATTACACTGTGCATTTACTTGTGTAATGCATTCTATCACACGCATTCTATGTCAGCATCACTCAATTCGACGATGAAAGGAGGAATAAGCAAAAGCAAAGAGCAATCGTCAAAAAAGAAGAAGAAAAACAGCAATAAACAGATTATATTAACAAATCGTTCTATTACTCCTTCTTCTTCTTCTCTATCTGACTATAGCACGCCTCATCAACAGCATCATTCAGCTCCACCGGCGCATCATCAAACGTCGAAAGCAGGTTTGCATGCAATTAACGAAAACGGAGAATATCTATCGAACGCCGAACAACCACAAGATTCAACAACGACAACAGCAGTTCGATTTCCACGTTCAAGTACAGTTCCGCATTCAGGCAATTCTCCAGCTTCATATCCGTGTTATTATTCGGACAACGGCACACTTGTTCCCGGAACTGTTTCACCTGCCCAATTGAATGCATTTTACCACAGTCGACAACCACTTTCAATAATTAACACAAATTTTCAACCGATTTCTCCTCATCATTATCCGTACAATAGTCGACCTGTTGACATCTTAAAACCGACGTTTTTAATTGTTCCTAAAGAAGCCGAACAGAAACTATCCGCACAACTGTCTGCATCGAATTCGCCATCGCCAACAAAATCAATGACGAAAAAATCAACAACAGTCGACACTGTTTCGAGACACGTCGGTGTAATGGCAACACCGAATCCATCGCCTTACGTTCATTTTGTTAATAAAACACATCCAATCGAAACTTCTCAAGAAGGTCTACCGGAAACATCGATTATCCAAGAAAATTTTACGACTTCAAACGAATTTAATCAAACATCAGCTAGCATAAGCTCAATGCCAAACATCGCTTTAACACAAGGTAAAACGTCTCTCAAGTCGGAAGACACATGTTGCAGGTCATTGCCTATTGATTATTGTATCTCCGCCCATTAGAACATAAGCTTTCTTTACTTGATTATGCTCATATTTCTTACGTCATACAGACAAGGTTCTCCGACCGTTCGTCAATCATTATCCATACGATTATATATATATACATATCTCGTTACTTTTTTTCTTTTTCTCTGACAGTCGTCGCATAAACATTCTTCTGTATTTTATGATCTAATCATTACTAGCGAATAAATATCGTTTTTCTTTAGTCTCACCATATCATCTTTATGGCTCACCAACATTACGATATTATCCTGTCACGCAACAACAATTACCACCACCACCACCTGAGGAACAACAACAACAACAAGTAAGTGGAAATTCTGAGCCAACAACCGTTCGATCCGCAACGGCGCCACAAATGGGTCGAACACGAATTGCAACAGGCGAGACCGATGAGTCAAGTGTACAATCAATTGATTTTGCTCATACGGATCTTGTTGAAATGCCTGGCTCATGGCGATATCAATCTGTTCCCTATCGTGGAATGCCACGACGACATCGTCCGCCATTACCACAGGCATTTCTCGATCAACAACAATACGCTAGTGACTCCGAACAAGTCATACGACCAGCTAGTTATCGTCAACAGCAACTATTCGGCTCGATACCAACTATTAATCAGTAAGATTTGAGATGCGATTCAACGATTTCGTTCTACTGAAATCTTTTGTTTAGACAATTCGATTCCATTCGAGGTGCAGGACCTGTTGAATTCGCTCCTGCTATTCGTTTAGAAGAAAAAGATATACTCAAAATCGCTTCATTCTACCGAAGTATGGGCACATTAGTTTACGTCGCTCGATGTTTAGCAACACTCTACACATCCGATTTCGATGCTATGGCAAATTTAAAAGATTGGAAAAAACTCTACACAGGCGTACCGATTTGGTTATTCAACACGGGAATGAATCCGAAAAGGTAGTTAATTATTTGTAATTCTTTCAGACGATGATCATTCTCTTGATTGTATTTAGAGCTCGTTGTATTCGTTTGATCATCTCGGAGCTCGGTTCAAGTTTTACTCTTTGGGATACGATTGTCAATGGTGCATCCGATGTTCGTCTACCGAAATCTCGACATATAACATTGAAATCACTCGAAACAGGCACAATTCTCGCATTGAAATTCGATGATACGACCGCAACGGACGAGTTTCATCAATATTTTGTTAAACTATCATGTGATCCACGAAATGCCGATCTATTCGATATTTTCAATGCAAAACGACGTCGACCTGTTTTCCTTTTACGAAAGAAAAAAATCCGAAAATCAGCCATTTCAAAACCATCGCAATTCGCTCATATAACGAAAGTCGATGAAAATGATCGAGATTCATTGTACACATTCTCGGTGCTAGTTGACGAAGGACCAATTGTATCTTCTTAAAAAAAAACTGACTTTTTCTTCATATTGTCTAATGTATTTGTCATGTCGAACACTTTGTGCATTTGTTTTTATACTTCCGAATTTATAAGCAAAAAGAAAACCTTAACACAACTAAATGTCAAAGAATTGATTTGGTCTTTTTTTTCTTCTTATCTCGATTCGTTTGAATAAAATTGATTTGACTAAGAATTAAAATATATTCATATTAAAAGAAAATGTTAATCTACTAATGATGAGAGAGAGAGAGAAAAAACGACAAAATTACACAAGCGAATTAGATTTTGGTCGATCGTTCTCGGCTGTTGCTTCGTTCGGTTTCGATCGAAGGAGTAATCGATTGATAATCATTCGAGCTTAGTTTTTGTTGCATCTCGTTAATTTGCTGTTTCATATCACGAATCTAAATGCACATGAATCATCGGTCCGATAATCTGCCGATTTTCTTACCTGATCATCTTTCTGTTGAATTATTTTGTGTTTGGTTTCTGTGTTTTCATAGGGATCATCTCTATTTAGCAAAATAAAATTCGATATTCAACAAATAAACAAGAGGATTTACTCGTAGATATCATTTAAATTTCGTTTGCCAAGTAATTGTTGAGCTCGAAAGCTTTCATAATGAACATCACTTGTTACATCTTTTAAATCTTGAAGATGCGTTCTAAAAATAGATTCTTTTATTTTCTCTCAAAAACAAATCAATTCAACGTCCTACTTGCATAACATCTCGCGTAAATGAGCGAGATCACTGTATTTCGGATCTTCGACATCGATAACTCCCCACGGATAAGTTCGAGCTCGTGTTTTGCGTCCGTTCGATTCAGCTGTTATGTTACTTCCCATAACAGCGAACGGAATCGATTCCTTTTTGTTCGTATTCAATGAAAGAGTCTACTAAACTTAAAATCGAATTCAAATCTTTCGTTTACTTTCAAAGCTTTATCGAGCGGATGATTATCTTCATCTTGTTCGGCGTCTCCTTCGGGAAAATCGTATAATTGCACTCCGAATTTATCGATATCACTTAACAGTTGTTTTTTCAAAGCGATTAATTCACTTTTGAGTAGTGTATCGGCTTTGGCAATAACTGGAATGATGTTAACTTTATGTTGAAGATGATGAAGAAAATCTCGATCGATTGGTCGAAGTCTTTGTTGAGAAAGAACAAACGAAAACATGAAAGAATTGCGTTTTGGTTGAGGTTTACCCGCGAATACTTGGAGGAAGAAAATATAGACAACAATGAACACGTTGATCTTGAACATATTTACGTTCGACACCGAAACTTGTTTCGGCTTGAAAGTATTTGAGAAATTGTTGATCGATAAAGTCGAGAATTGGTTTCCAGCTATAAAGAAAAAAACATGAAAACGAAATAAAACACGAAGCGATAGGTTTTACCTTTCAGTACAGTTCATTCCATCGCCAAAACCTGGTGTATCAACAACAGTTAAACGTAATTTCACGCCTTTTTCTTCTAATTCAACAGTACGAGTTTCGATTTCGACTGTTTTCGGTGGATGTACTACAATCAGAGATACGTCGAAATCGATGAGCACAGTTCTGTCTCAACTTACACCGAGCAGACGGTGGACGATCTGCATAGAGTTCTGTCATGAATAAAGTATTGATAAACGTTGATTTACCAAGACCATGTTCGCCTATGAAAATTCAAAAATGATTATCTATCAAAAACACAAACAACAATTGATTTCGTGTTTACCAACAACCATAATTGTAAATTCGAAACCACGTTTGAGCGTTTTTCGATGAATTTGATCGGGTAATGTTGAAAATCCGATTGTATCCTGGAATGTCAACGGTCTCGATAAGATCGAATCAATCGAAGCTCGACTTTGACGTGAATAAGGCACATCACGTATGTACGCATTCGATGCACTACTTTGTTTTCTTAATAAATTCGCTAATGGATTCGAATTGAGACTAATTGAAGGGCTTGATGTCGAAGAAAAACTCATATCTCGACTATCGATCACTTTCTCCTTTTTTTTCTATTTAAAAAAAAATTGTATCGATGTAAACGATATATCTCTATCGAATGAAGAAATGTCGAGGCCTTAATAACCTTCCCACACACTAGTGATAAGACAAATAATAAAAAAAAAGTCGAATGAGGAACTACGAACACAAACATTGCTTATCAATGGAAGTTCGATGTTTTTTTGTCGGCCATGATTAGATCTTTCTTTTGAATAATTCATTGTTACTTCGTGTAGTTAGAAGATTTTTTCTTGTTGATGAATGAAGCTTAGAAATGATTGTTTCATCATTTGGAGAACTGTTCTATATTGAAATCAAATGAGGTAATCGAACGAATAAAACAAAGGTGTTATGTTCGATGAATAGGATAGATTTTATTACCACATCAATTTCGAAAGGTTACAATCAATCAAAAGAACGAGATAGAGCTCAACAATTGTAAAGAAATTGTTTCTTTTTTTTTCTCTAAATTTATGACGTTGATTACTACTTGCTAAATAAATTGAATGAAAATACGTAGTAACCTGGCAACGTAAATAGAAGCCTTGTTTCTTTGTTTTGGGTTTTTTTTCCTTCTTTACGTCAATCGTTTTCTGTTTTTAACAACTCATCGCGTGACGTTGATTTAAAATTCTCTACGTCACTCGCCGCATACATTTATATATCGAGTGCAATCATCGATTTTCCGTTAGAATTTCATTGAACGGAAGATGAGTGACATACCATCGAGTTTTATTTGTCCGATTACGAGAGAATTAATGACGGATCCAGTTATTGATCCCGATGGAAACACTTATGAACGTGTGGCCATTGAAAATTGGATTAAAGATCATTCAACTTCACCGATTGTAAATTTGAGAAATCATTTGTTGTTGTTTTTCTTTTTGCTTCAATCGATCGTATCTCTCTTTTTTAAAGACTCGTACTCCTCTGACTCTCTCTGATCTACGGCCAAATCGAGCGTTAGCTACGAGTATTGAAGAATATCGAAATAAACAATCATCATCATCATCATCGAACAACACAACAAATGCAAATGTAAATGTAAATCAATCATTTGATTTAAAAATAACCAGTAGTTGGTCAGGCAATTATGCTCATGTTTCAATTGAACCACCGACTGGTGATGGTATACGTGCTCCTTGTGATATTTGTTGTGTTGTTGATGTATCCGGGTCAATGTCAACAGAAGTTGAAATTGCGGGAGCAACAGATAAAGAAAAATTTGGTCTATCTCAATTAGATCTTGTTAAACATGCATTGAAAACGATCATTCATTCATTGACACGAAATGATCGTTTATCGATTGTTTCATTTTCTAATAGTGCATCGGTTCTATTCTATTTACGTCAAATGGACGATGACGGTCGTTCGAGTGCATTAGCTGCTTTAGAAAGACTTGACGATGGCGGACAAACAAATCTTTGGGATGGATTAAGAACTGGTTTAGAAGTTCTAGCCGATGGACAACGAGCATCAGGAAGTAATGTTGCTCTATTTTTACTGACCGATGGCTGTCCAAATGTTGAACCACCACGTGGACATCTGCCGACTTTAACAGCCTATAAAAGCCGACTGAATTTCACATGTTCAATAAATACATTCGGTTTTGGTTATAATTTAGATAGTAAACTATTAGAAGAGTTAGCACAAATGGGTAATACAGGCTCATATGCATTTATACCTGATGGTTCATTTGTTGGAACAATATTTGTGAATGCGATTGCTAATCTATTGACGACAGCAGCAACGAATTTACAATTATCAGTCGGAGGTATTCGACCAGCAGTCGATCCATCATCGAACTATATTTGTCATTATTCAACAGAAATATCGAATCAAAAGGTAAAATTTTCTGTTGATTTACGTTCAAGATCGAGTTTTTTTTTATCTGTAGCGTTCGCTTTTTCAACAACTATTCGGTGGACCAAGTTTAAGTATTAATTTAGGTTCGGTTATTTTCGGTCAAAGTAAAGATATTCTCATACCGATGAGTTTTGATCAATATAAAAAAATGGATTTAATACTTGATTACGAATCTCCACAAGGAACAAAAAAGAAACAATGTAAAACAGTGACAAAATCGAATGTTGATATGAAATTATTTTCTCAACAAAAATGTCGACTTGATTTCGTTTGTTTTGTCCGTCGAGGTTATAATCTTTTGCGAACAACTGAATTAGCATTCAGTGAAAATCAACAAAGTGTCTTGAATGATCTTCAATTTCTCGAAGAAACGATCAAAACTCGTTCGAACAATGACAGTTATTTAAATGATCTTCTGACAGATCTCTCTGGACAAGTTAAACAAGCTTTTTCTCGAGCAGATTGGTTTTTCAAATGGGGTTTACACTATCTACCAAGTATAACACGTATGTATAAGCAACGTTTGTCTTTTGTCAAAAAAAAGATATTCTCTCGTTTTGTGTACAAAAAAAGGTGCTCATTTATTGCAACAGTGTAATAACTTCAAAGATCCCGGTGTTCAACATTACGGTCATGGTCAATTGTTTAGCACAGTACGAGATGAGATGGATGCGATATTTTGTAGTTTACCAGCACCGAAACGAGCGAATAATACAGCGGTTGCAATTGATATGTCGGTATTTAACGATTCTGAACGGCCTTGTTTTCATGGTTCGTGTACAGTTAAACTTTTCGATGGTTCACTTAAATTCGTTCGAGATATTCAACGAGGTGATCAACTCTATCCGCATGGAGCAAAGGTTAATTATGTTTTACGAACTATTTGCAATACTCAACAAAGCACACAAATGATTTTCGTATGTATTCTTTTATTTCGAATCGAGATTTGTAATTCGAATTCTAGTTCGATACCGGCTTAATAATCACGCCATGGCATCCCATTCGTCTGCATGGTACTCAATGGATATTTCCTTGTTCATTTGTCTCTTCTCCAGTCGATGTTTCATGTGATGCTGTATACAGTTTTGCCTTGGATCGAGAACATACAATTTGGGTCAATGATATCGAATGTGTGACATTAGGTCATCAGTTTCAAGATGATATTGTTCGACATAATTACTATGGTAGTCAACGTGTTATTGAAGATTTAAGAAAACTCGATGGAGAACAATTCTGTACGGGTTATATTGAAATACAACCGACATGGATCATTCGAAATCCACAAACGAATCGTATTATTCGTATTGAAAGAGCGATAAAATCTTGACTGTTGATTTAAATTTGAGAGAAAAAGGAAATAACTGTAATAAGATTTTATTGCGACGACCTTCGATATCGAATGTCGTCGCGGCAAAACGATTAAAAAAATCCGATCAATCTTTTATTGAAACGTTATATTACGAGAATATTAAGTTCAGTTATTCACCGTTTAAAGAACAATAAAAATTAGTAGAGAAAAGCCGTATCATCTTTGATCTTTCGAAGCATATTGGCTCGTCTCATTGAGTCCGTTGTTGTTTTTCTATTTGCAAGAAATTTATCATAGGGATGTTGTTTCTGTTGAAAATAATGAATCGATGATACTAAATCAGGTTGTATCGGTACGATTGTAGTAGCTGCTGGATTTATCACAGATACAGTATTGAGTTTCGATGGTGATGGTTTTTTCATGAATAATTTGTGAAAATTATGCGTCCAATCCGGTTCATAGATCGGTGTTGTTCGATGGGATGCTGAGACATTAGGTGTACCTGGTAGAACTGTTTCGTAGATGTTGGTTGTCGAAGGAGAATTTGTTTTTCGATGATCTACACTTGATGGAATTCGAGCAATATCGAGTGAGACAATAGCTGGTGGAGCAATATTCAGATTTTTTGTGTAAGAAAAAGGTCGATTAACCGATGGACCTGTTTCAATAAAAGAATTAAGTAAATCTGCCGAAGGTATTGGACTGATGACAGTATGGATAGTACTAAAACTTGTATCTGAATGTCTGCCAGTAGTGTCCAATTGATTCGTTGCCTTATTATTAATTAAATGTGGACACGATTCATACAATTGCGAAAGATCGGTAATATCACTTGGATAACGTCGAAAGATATTCGTTGTTTTCTTTCGTTCGACATGTTGATCTTTCGCCAAACGAGTCTTTCTATTCAATCCATAAGATGAACGTCGATTCGGTCGGCAACAACACGAGATTGATTTACAACAACACCAGCAACATGATGTCATAATAAGTACAAATAAGCCAAGCAATGCAACAAAGACCAACAATCCGATGATACCATAGACAAAATAAACATCCATTAGATTATTTTCCGGTAATGGACCATCGATTTGCGTATCAGTCATGTTCAACATCGAACACTTGACGTTATTCGCATGAGCATCAAAGCACAAGGTCAATTTTCGTGGAAGAACTGCGGCGGCAAGAGAAAAAGAAAAAAAGTGAATTGAGTAGTTGATCAGAGTCACGTATATATTTCAATGAATAACTGGAGCACATACATACCTATTTAGTAAAATGTGTACACGAGCCAATGTTTGCTTATGGTGTATAGATGAGCTCATGTATAATATAAGTATACATGTCAATATCGTGTGAAATGTTTCCTCTTTTAACGAGTGGCTTCATTTTCGTTTTTTCTTCTTTCTTCAACAAAAAAAAAGAAGATTGTCGTCTTCATCAAGGTTAATTTTCAAATACAAAAAACTAACATCTCATTTTTCGAATTCGAACAGTACTGAGAGAATGATTTGAAGTTGTTTTAAGTAGATATATACATATATCAATATCAAAGACAAAGCCGTACAATCATTGACGTTGATTTTATTTGATTTTCATTTCACAAAACAAAATGATTCATCAATGTTTTCTTGCACTTCGAAACACATTCCCACTGAATATTTTCGTTGATGATAATTATGATTGACGTCAAATAAATTTCATAATCACCAATGCGTTGGTTTGTTTTCAAAGGACAAAATTGCTCGCTTGATTAATTTTCGTTAATTATAAAAAATAGACTCAGATAAACTGTTTTTTCCTCATATTACAAAAATAAAAAGTTTTTTTTTTCCGTACACAATGTTATCCGATGACGAGGATATCGAATCTGGGTTTTCGACCGACGATATTCATTTTGCTCGTCAAACTTTCTATCGTGATTGTCCGGATGGACGCTGTTCGAAACAGAAATTTCTCGCATTTATACGTAAATCTCATCTTCAAAAGCCGGTGAAATTAAATGTTCATACGATTAAAATCTTTCAAAATTATCGTCAGAGTAGAAAATTCTTTTCCATGATGTTCGATATCTACGATCGAAATCACGATGGTGAACTGGACTTCAATGAATATCTCTACGCTCTATCGGCGATCAGTGGAGCCAATCGTCTACGTACAATTGAAACTCTTTTCAATTTCTTCGATGTACATAATCAAGGTTTTCTCACGCGTGAAGAATTTAATTCAAGAAAGAAATTAGCAGCTCAATTTCTCGGCCGACACAACGACAATTCGTTGTATGAAAAAGCCTTCAATGAAATGGATTTGGACAAAGATGGGCAAATCTCGAAAGAGGAATTCATTCAATGGCATTTGAAAGAGAATCTCACGGTTGATAATACGAAATCAACGAGTAAACGAACACGTTTATTACGAAATCTGTCAAGTTTTGTCGATATTCGTGGTGAAATTAAAACATCATCATTACAGCAAGATAAAAAAGATTCAGTCGATCATTGGCTCGAAACGACTATGAATATCAATCATCCCAATGATTTACAAAACGAGTTAGTCATTCTTTTTTCCTCGAAAATTGAGACTATTTTTATATTTGTTTTCCCTAGATTATCATCAACTGTCCATGCTGATCGATATTTATTAAAAATGTTTCGTCGTGCGCGTAATCGTTTCTATCACGAGCGAAGTCGATTATCTGATACTCAATCCGATTCAGGAGTAGTTACTTCGTCATCTCAAACGACATTTACTGATCATGATTGCGACATAAATAGTCTTTTCGAACTCGATGATAATGACACCAATGATACAGACAGCGAACTCTTATGTCAATCATTAGAAGTTGTTCTCATGGAAACATTACTTCATATTCAAGAACAACGAAAACGATTGAGTAGTCATCGTGAAAATTCATTGAAATCAAAAGAAAATCAACGAACAATGGTGAGTCGATTATGAATTTATATTTCAAAATGAGAATTCAATCAACAATTGTATCTATAAGATCTCCTCTTGTTTTTTTTCTCTCTTCCTGTCAGTTATTTCTCCAAGCTAAATCATATCAATCATTTGTAGTTTTGTTTTCTCTCTCTTCGATAAATAAATCAAAATCATCATATGAATTTAATTCAACAGTAAAACATTTATTATCTAACAACTAAACTGTACAAACACACAGATCTGATTGAACTTTCATAATTGACTTTCTTTCGTTAAAACATATTGAACAGCATCGAGAACATCGTATTGTATCGTTGTTGGTAATGTCCATGGTTTTTCAGCATCGATTTTATGTACATTTGGATCATAGATACCCGTACAAACGAGAATCGATTCGCATTCTTCCGCTGTTATCAATGGATGACTGGTTAAGACTTCAGATTCTGTGATACTGCGGTGATCAGATTCGTCATTTTGTTGGATAAATTCGTTGTAGATATTTGCACCGATGATATCTACACCTGGATTATCACTGAAAAACGAAAGAACTCAACTTTTGAACTTCGAATTTAATCGATAATCTTACCCAATGAAATAGATTTTCTTGATTTCTGTTTGACCTTTTGCAATTGCTAATTTATTTGTCATGATTTCTGCGTATTGATAGGAAATTTCAAATGGTTTACCAACTAACGCCGTATAAACAAGATCTTTTCCAGTTAAATTCTAAATCAATGAATAAACTTTCTTATATATTAACTAAAATCTTCGAATACTTTGTAAAGTGCTTCGAGACAAACAAGAAATGCTCCGTGTCCAAATCGAGGCAGATCAGCAACTGCTTTGAATACTAAATCTTTATTACAAGCAATGATTGGAATATGTTGGTCGATATGCGAAGAAGTCGATGACAAATTCGGATTTCCATGTGTTAGAAGAACATCAGTTATGATTTGTAATGATGTTTCCCACTGAATCGGTTCGCCGAAAAGTACAATAGCTAAATAAAATAATAAACATTGATTGACAGCGAAAATCAAAGTTCGATTACCTTCGATCGAACGAAATTCGTTGTCTCTTGAAAGGCCTTGTGTTTGAATTATGTCAGCCTAGAAAATGAATCAATTACAATGACAAAAAACTGATAAAAACGAAAATGCACATACTAAATTCGTTCGATGATGATGATTGACCATATCTAATTCTGGAAAAGCTTGACAAATCTTTTCAATCGTTGTGATATCTTTAAAACCAACGCTAAAACGAACAAACAATGTCTAACAAAAAACAGAATTTTCAATTAGTTCGGCTTACGATCGAGCGATTTCTTCGATCGGTCCTTGTCCACAGACTAAGACATGTTTGTCATGATATTGAGTTAGACAACGCATTGGCGTATGCGCTAGAATAACTTGATCAGGATGAATCTAAATTCTTCGTTTCGAAATCAAATCTATTCAAAACGTTAAAAACATACTGAAACTCCGAGCATTTTCGATAATTGTTCAGCTTTGTCCGATTCGAATGAACATGCATTGGAAACGAAAGCAAATGGTACATCTTGTTGAATCAATGTTCGAATTGCTTTTTTAGCCGATTGAATAACATTCGGACCTTGGGTGATTACACCATCGATATCGAAGAAACATGCAAAATTTGACTAGAAAAACAATGCATATGAGTGACAAATACTCGTCGATATCAAAACAATCCTACCATATTACGTGGCATTGTATTGAATAATTTGATTTATGAAAATTCTGAACAGAGCAACGGCAATTTATAGGGCTCGACAGACGGTTAGAACGACGCAGTTGTGTCTGCATTCCAATCGTTATGCGTCTTTCCATCGAATGATAAAGTTGTCTACAACTAGTACATTGACTTCGGTTAGTTTACCTTCATATTTATTTGTTTCGTTCTGTGTTCTTTCTCGAATCACGTGATCGATTTTCTGTACAGTAACAGTAAAAGTTCGCTTTCGATATTTACAAACACGCAAATGAGGAAAAAGAAAACTATATGCTTACGTCAATTCACGGTCCTCGTCGAAACGCATTTCACATATTTCAAAAGAAAAATCTATGTCACAGTTCATTGATGAGGACACGCGACCTTGATTTGAATATTCGCGTGTACCAACCGATAGAGAGCTCCATCTAGTAATGAATGATATTTCGATTAAATAAATATGCTAATCACTTTTTTTTTGATTTTGTCACATAGTTGGCCTCTAAATATGCTTGGTTATTTGATCGATAAATCAATGAAAAGCAAATCATTTGTTTATATTGCGTCGTTGATATTCCATAGAATACAAAATGGCGATATATTTTCTTAACTTAAAAAAAATTCTTTGTTTTTCATTCTTATTCTTTTTGGCAATCTTAGTCATCATGGCAAATATAATTTCTGATGTCGATTATCTTCGTCAACAATACGAAACAGGCAAAAGTCAAGCGAATCAATTGATTGTTAAATATAACAATCAGCAATTTCAAGATGGAGATGTTTTGCAAAAATCAGCTACGCAAATAACACCTCAAGTTCAATTTCATATCGAAACTGATCCGCAACAACCTTATTTTACATTAATTATGGCGGATCCAGATGCACCTCAACGAGGCAACGAACGTGCTGGTCCATGGTTACATTGGATTCAAGCAGCATTTCAAGGAAACGATGTTACTAAAGGCAAAATTCTTGGTACAATTTTTTTTGTGATCTGAAAAATTTTAATTTCGTTTTGTAAATTCTAGCTGATTACCAAGGTCCAGCACCTCCCTCGGGCACAGGTCCACATCAATATATCTTTTTATTATACAAATCTGCTTCCGGTGACACATCTCGAGATGGATCATCGATTGCTGTTAGTGACTCAGCAAAACGTAAACAATTTCATTTGAAAAAATTCGAAACCGATCATCAATTGCAATTGATTGCAACAACATCATATACTGTTATCGGTTGAACTTTCACTTATATTTCGATTTTCATTAAATTTTATTCTTGCCGATGAAACAAATCACATTCATGATAAATATATATTTTAAAAAAAACAAGAAAACAAAACGATCTATGCGTGAATATCATGAGCTGTATATACAGGTCGATATTTCGGTGGTGGTTCATTGACAATTTTAGCCGATAGATCGACTAATTTCTGTTGTTCGACATTAACATGTTGTTCGATTCCGTATCGAAATGCACATTTGCCAAACATCAATGTTCGAACTGTTTGCGTTTGTTCGTGAACTTCGAATTGGTTTGATGTCAATCCCGAACATCCTGAACGTAATGCTTCAGTAAAAATCGTTGCTAAATCTCCTTCGATATATTTATAATAACCAGCTGAATGATTTCTCGTCGTAATCATCGCCGATATTCGACCACTAAAACGAACTTCAACAGAAAAATCCGCTGCATATTCTTCCTCAGTAATACATAACCTAGAAAACGAAACACAAAGTCAAATCTTTCGATGTGAGAGAACGACGAACTCGGCATTTGCTTTCGTATGCGGTGCAACTCGAATAGCTGAATTAGCTGACCATGTCATTTGTGTTTCGAATGTCGAATCTTTGCCGTATTCGACACGTTGTTCATGTCGAAGACCACCGCCAATTTCTAAGACGTCATTGGGCAATTTAAACGAAACACTTCCTTCTTTTTCTTTGGTAAAACCACGTTGAAATGTAAAATTCAATGTCGTAATTGTCGAACGTTCAGCATGCAAAGAATATTCTTGTTCACTTTCTGTATTATTTGTAAAATGTGTTTTAAATAAAATCTGTGATTTCGGCAAACGTAAATGAGCCGGCCGAGTAAAAACAGCTTCAGATTGCCAAAAATTGGCGCGTTTCCAATTGATTTTCACATCGAGTTCTTCGCGACGATATTTCGAATCGTCTCGATTGCGTTTCGATAGTTCCCACATTTTCCATACCTACACACGCACACATAGAATTCATTTTCTATGCAAAGTTCAAACAAAGTCACACCTGTTGCACACGGTGTCACCTTGTTTCCATATGTAAATGACGAACTTACCCATTTCTCGATGATTTCATCGAGATCAACGATTGTTTTATTCTGCGGTCCGGCATCGAGACGTTCTCTCATTTCACGTTGTTGTAAATTCACAGGCTAGAAGAAAAACGAAGCATAAATGATTTACAATGTGTTCCTGTTGTTATTATTCTAGTTTTGTGATATCGTCGGCATTTATCTGACCATTGAAGTAGAAAAATAAACATCGACAGACGAATATTAAAAAACAACGTACGTTTGTTTACATAGTGAAATTAGATCGACTCGATAGGGGATATACACAGGTGAAGAGAGAAGCCTATTTGACTACTTGAAAATGATTGAGGAAAATAATTGATTCATTGTTCGTTCGGTCTTATCGAAATGATTTATCTGTGCACTTACATTTTTCGTTTGATTTATTAGTGTTGGAATACTTTGAATGAGCTTTTCTGCAGTCAAATTAGTTACAACGGACATAGCTTCTTCGTTTTTTTCTTTTTGAATGTCTGCTAATCGCTTCGTTCTCTTCGCTTATAATGCAAAAGGAGAAAGAAGAAGAAACAGAGAGAGAGAGAAAGAGAATTGCTACAGATGTTTATATCCAATCAAATGAACGCAAAAAGTTTATTAATTTTCTGTTTCAACGTTTGTTTGTACATCCGATGAAGTTTTTTGTCGACGAGGAGCTCGTTTTCTCGAACCAGCTTTAGCTCGTGTTGATTTCTTACGTTGTGTTCTCTTGTTTGTCTTGCGACGTTTGCCTGTTGCATTCGAACGCTTGGCACGTTTTCGTTTGCTTTCGGGTTGAGTTTCAGTCGTGGCTGCTAATGCCGAACTTTTGGATTGACTTCGTTTAGCCATTATCGAATCAAAATCAAAAAAGATCGACTAAGATTTATTCACAAATGATAATAAGAAATGTTTCGCGCGTTCATCAATTCAATTTAACAAACAAAGCTTATTCACTAGCGCGCGCTTTTTCTCTCTGATCGATAAAAAAAAATGAAAATCATACACATATTCTCTAACACCTAACTGTAGATTTGATCGCCCTAGGCAATTATTAATCGCTAACAAGTAGTTTCGAAATCGATTCTTTGATCAATGACTTACCGAGCATCGAACCATGTTTGAAAAATTGAAAATCTGAAACGTAGAAGCAAGACAAATAATGATATTGTCCAGATTTAGTCTCTTGACGCTCATTGAATAAACAAATCGTAATGTGCGGAAATGTTTGTTTGTTTACGATTGAGACGATAGACAGAAAGAGAAGATTCATGCAATTTGACAAAAAAAAGAATCACTTTGAGGAGAGTAGATTTTTATTTTTGTTAGACAAAATACACATATGGAACGATGAGTTTGAAAACAGATGGTCAATTGATTACAAGAATTCATAAACATATAATCGACGAAGGAAATGCAAGTGTTGATGTCTACGTGATTTATGAGAATGATCATGTGTTAAACTAATACGATAACAAGATATACGAGAAAGAGAATGAAGATTTATTTTATTGTCCATGTGAGAATATGTTCGTATTTTCTCTCTATCTTTATCTCTCTTTTTCTCATTTAGTTGTAAACAAAAAAAGAAAAAGATAAAACAAGTGAATACAACTATTTGATGAGCTATTTATAATAATTAATAACAATCTCATTATACTGTTCTTTTATGTGAAGGTTATATTTTCGTTTCTCTCTCTCTCTCTGTCTTTTTGTGATAACATACACTTGAACTTTTGGAATCAAGAGAAACGAAAAGGATTCTTTTCGCGTTCATTCGTGATTTCGTCTTGATTTGTTTGTAATTGGGATCATGTCTCTTTATATACACTCATAGATATCGAGCCTAAAGGCGTGTGTGCTACTTTTAATTGATTATATGGAGAGAGAGAGAAAGAGTGAAGAAGAATGGATATTAAAAATGATGAACAATTGAACACGAATTTGAATAGTATATTTGATCAGCTTCTTGTATTTATTTTCTTCTTCTTCTTTACTTTTTGCTTAACAAAGACAATCGAATTGAATCGACAGAAGCCAGACAAGAAAATCGAGAAGATAATATACAACCATCGATAGATGGTTTATTAAACTAAATTTAACGATGAGACCGAAAAGTCAGTTTCTCTGTTTGCACCAATGAGTCATACGAAGATCATTCATATAGATAAATTTTCAAAATGTCTGTCAAGCGCAAGAAAAAACAGTCTTCAATGTGCTATTAATATTATTGATCAATGGAAGCTTAAAATAAGACGAAATGTCTATGTACACGTCGATAGGTGGCTTTATAATTCAAACAGAGAGGAACATCTAGGTCATGCTATCATTTTATGTATTTTTTTTCTGTTATAAAAAAAAGGACGAGACGGTTATTCGGACTAATGATGCGGAACGTTTAATTTAGTAAATGTTTCGTATAATTGATTGTTGATATTACTCATACACAAAAGCTAAGAATGAAAAAAAAACCTTATAAAAGATGCACTCTTCCTTTTTTCTTCAATGTCGTACGTGGGCTATAAAAACATTTTTTTCTTCGGTTTTTTTAACAAGAAAAACGAAATCAATGTCTCAGGTTTTTTTCTTCATTGTAAAATTACCTCATGGGCATGAAACCGTTTTTTACTCAAAAAAAAAACGAAACGTGTACAAGTGTTTACACGCACTTTTTCTTTTGAATGTTTTCAGATGGCAAGTCACGAAAATTCAGGTGGAATCCGTGCTCTTGTAGTTCATACAGCTGGTATGGCTGAATTAGCCATTACAGTTGGCCATCCTGATCGAAAACATAATGAATATTTGCCGTATCCAGATGAGAATTTTACTGAAACAATTGATCAACATTTACAACGAAGTATTTCGAAGGAAATTTCTTGAAATTTTCTATATGTACGATTGTTATTTAGACGGGAAATTTACGCTCGAACATGTTTATAATCGTAGTGAAATGACGTTCGTACCTAATGTTCCTATTCGTGTTAAATCGATCGTTGCTGAGCGTATTCATGCGGGTTTTACAGAATTTATGAATCCTTATTTGTGAGTTTGAATTTGCAAAATCAATTTGATCGTTTTTCTTCTTAGATATTGTATAACAACGAGACACGGCCCTTTCGAATGGACAGTCTATAAACGTTATCGACATTTTCATGATTTACATAAATCTCTTGTTCAATTCGTCGAAAGTCAAAGGAGACGATCGATCAGTGATATCAATGAGTAGATTTGAAAATGACATTTCAATCGAATGTTTCGTTTTGTTTTCCTGTAGGGAAAATGATGAGAATAATGATAGACCTTGTTTTCCAACTCGAAATGATCGAATGGCATTTATTAATGATAATATAATTGCCGAACGTTGTGTAGGATTGAATTTGAATAGAATTTCAAAGAATTTCTTCGTTTTCTATAGGAAATTCTCAGTGAATATTTGAATAAAGTACTTAAACATCCCAAATTTCGAGCTCATTTATCAGTGGTAGAGAGTGTTTTTCGTTCGAAATTTCTGATTTTGAAAATTTGATTTTAGCGTAAATTCTTCGATGTTAGTTGTCTATCGTTCGTTCAAGGTCTATCGGTTAGTATAAAAGAAGGTTATTTATTAAAACGATCTCTCGATAACTATCGTGGCCAAAATACACTTTTCACATTACCATTTTGTTGTGATTTTTGCAAATTACATCACGGTGAAAAGTACGTGAAATTGACTAATTAAATAAAATAAATTAATTCATTTGCTATATTTAGATGGTTTATTATAAAAGATAGTTATTTGTTGTATATTCGACCTGATACAAATGAAATTCGTTTTCCGATGTTAGTCGATCGTGGTTTCGAAGTGTCGACAGGCATTCGTCGAACACGAACTTATCACGGATTTAAAATTCGAAATTTACAACGAACAATGTTTCTTAAATGTCGAAAGAAACGTCAATGTGAAGAATGGACACAACATTTGATGAATTTAAAAGAACAATCGAAAAGTTTTATTAGTGCAGAACTAAGTCGGTTCAATTCGTTTGCACCGATCAGAGAAAACCAATTAGCTTATTGGTAAATCACAACTGCAAAGATTTTGTTCATAGTTGAAGAGAAATTTAGGTTTATCAATGGAAAATCGTATATGGAATCAGTGGCAAAAGCACTTTTAACTGCGAAAGAAGAAATATTTATTACAGATTGGTGGTTATCACCGGAGATTATGATGATTCGACCGTGTGATGATGAAACCTATCGATTAGATTTATTATTAGGACGAATAGCGGTAATCATTATTTCAAATGAAAGTCTTTCGATTTGAAGAAGAGAAATTTTCAGGACGCAGGTGTGAGAGTGTATATAATGGTTTATAAAGAAGTAACACTTGCAGTCGGTCTAAATAGTTTATATACAAAACGAGCTTTAGTTTCCAAAAGTAAAAATGGTTTCATCAAAGTTAGTTATTGATTGAGAAAGAACACTAGTTCATTGATAATCGATTTGACAAGGTCATACGACATCCAAATCATTATCCGAAAGGAGGCGTTTTGTTTTGGTCTCATCATGAAAAGTTAGTGGTTATCGATCAGAAGATAGCTTTCGTTGGAGGCATTGATTTATGTTACGGTCGTTGGGATGACGATTTTATGCGGTAGATTTCTTTTCGTTTTTTCCTATTTTTTGAAAACGAATCTCGTTTTTAGTCTTGTTGATTTGGGTGAAGATAATGATCGAAATTTGAAGATGCCCGGACAAATAGCTGCCGAAATAGCAGCAACTGGTCGTGAACCTGTCGAAACAGCTGAAAAAGCAACTATAGAAATGGCTGAACACGCTGGTGAACCGCTTGCAAAAGTAAAATCATGTATTTTTTTTTCCAAATTGACATTGGTTTCATTTCGTTTTTATTTAGAGTAGCAATCATTTGACAACATCGACTAGTGCACCTCACAAAGCAAGTGAAGACATTCAACCAAACTACAGATCTCAATTTTCAGGAGCAGAAAATCTTTTTCGAGCTGCAGTTCTCAAATGTAAATAGTTCTCGATTGACGGCGATTGTTTTTGTTCTTGAAGATTGATTTTCTAGGGAGTGAATCTTATCGCAAAGGTAAAACACAGGCTCAGAGAATTTATTCGAACAAAAAAACAAACGTTTTCTTGCTTTGCGTGAATTTTTTCGTGTTTTCCTTTGATTCTATTAACATTTTACGACTGAATTAGAACGCTATGGTAATTCAACAGACAGTGATTCCGATAGCGGTAATAAGGCTAAAGAAAGCTTCTCAAGCGAAAGTGCTAAATACACAACGGCAGTTCTCACTAATCTTTATTAACCAAATTGGTTTAGCACATTGATGGAAAAGGTAAACTGATTCTATCAATCGATGTTTGGCTTTTGCATAATGCTTCTTTGTTTGCTCGAAGAATCTCGAATCGAAATCTAATCGATTGTATTTGGAATATGTTTCAGATAACGCAACAACACCAACAGATATCAATCTAGAAACATTGACAGAAGAAACACATCATAGTCGATGGTCGAAACTTGCTCGAGTTAGTGAATTGGAGAGAATATTGTTGAATTTCACAATCATTTCTTTGACTTAGAAAATAAAATCAAAAGAAAAAGACTCAGAAGATGAAGACGAACAAGAAGAACCACCCACACCTGTCGATCCGTTGCCTGTTTTGGATATGCGACGACGATATTTTGTTGGCAAAGATTATTCGAATGCGTATCAAAAAGATTTCGAAACTTTAGAAAAATATAACGAAGGTTCTTTAATCTTTTTCTTCTTCTTCATATTAATCATTATGTTTTGTCAGATTTCATCGATCGAAATATTGTTCCACGAATGCCGTGGCATGACGAAGCACTTGTCGTCTTCGGTCAAGCTGCTCGTGACGTCGCCAGACATTTCATTCAACGATGGAACATTCATAAAGTTTGACAACTCGATTTTTATCTTCGTTTGATGTTCTTCGTTTGATTTTAGTGTGAAAAATATTTGAATAATACTAATTATCCGTTTTTACTACCGAAATCATATAGTGATGAAGATGATTTAAGAGTTAATAATTGGAGAAGTTTTCTCAATAGTGCACCTTTTAAAGTCAATGCTCAGGTAAATCATTTGCTCGAATGACGCAACGAAATCGATTTGGGGAATTGATTTAGTGTGTTCGATCAGTTGGTCCGTGGTCATTGGGTTCCCGGACAATCGAATCTTCGATTCAAAGTGCTTATATTCAGATGATCGATGCAGCAAAATATTTTATCTATATTGAAGTAAATCTCGAATTCAGTTTTTGAATTTATCGAAAAGAAGAGTATTTTAGAATCAATTTTTTGTAACGATCGCTAACGATCCTCTAGTTCGAAATTTCCTAGGCGATACACTTTTTCGACGAATTGAACGTGCTCACAGGTAGAAAATCGATGATTTTTTTTCTTTGCAAAAACGACTTTCTCAAATTAGATTAAAAGAAAAATTCCGAGTCTACGTCGTTCTTCCTCTTCTACCTGGTTTCGATAATCTCGACGCTCTTCAAGCTGTTCTCTATTTCATCATGAGATCGATTTCAAAAGGCAACGAATCGCTTTTCAAACGTCTGGAAAAAGCAGGCAAATACACGCAAAACAATCTATACATCCTATTTCGTATGTATTCTAGGTGTTCCACCTGATGAGTACATCAGTTTTTATGGTATGCGTGCTCATGATGTTCTCATGGGACATTTAGTAAGAACAACGAAGGCCGATTTGTCGAATTTTTTTTATTTCGTATGTTTTTTAGGTAACGGAAATCATTTATGTTCATTCGAAATTAATGATTGTCGATGATCGCATGGCGATTTGTGGAAGTGCAAATATCAATGATCGATCATTGGTCGGTGATCGTGATAGTGAATTCTGTGTTGTAATCAATGATCTTGAAGAAGAAGACGGAATATTCAATGGACAAACGATTCGTGTAGGAAAATTCTGTTCCAGCTGGAGAAAACGACTTTTTCAGTGGGAAATTCAGCTTTTTAACTGAAAACAAATGAAATTTGTCTTTATTTAGAATGTTATTAGGTATTCAATTTGAAAATCCGAACAAAATCAATGTTAATGATCCAACATGCGATGAATTTTATAATCAATTTCGAGCTATTGCTAAGAAAAACACGATCATTTTCGAAGACGTGTTTTCAACGATCCCGACAGATCGTGTGCGAACATTTCAAGATGTTAATACGTATACAAGCGCTGCAAAACTCAAGGATCTCGATCCAATTCGAGTAAATATTTAAACAATTCTTATTTGATTTTCACATTTTTGTTTGTTTTCGAACAAAAAAGGCACAAGAAAAGCTAAAAGGAATCCAGGGTGTTGTTGTCGAATATCCACTTTATTTTCTCGATGACGAAAACTATCTACCTGGTCTAACAACTCGTGCTGGTAAGACGCGTTGAATGAGAAATAATAGTTCGAATTTTTTATTTCGAAGGTATGGCGCCGAATACTATGTGGACATAAAATTCTATTCGAACAGTGCTGTGAAATGAATTTTTCGAGATATAAATAAAATGACAGATGAAAATTAAGTTTTTTAAATCAGTTATACGTAATAGATATGCAAATCTTTACGACTTCTGATTTTTTGCTTTAATTACCAATGAAGAGAACGAATGGGCCGATGTGAAAGAGCAATAGAACAGAGAGTTTGAAGCTACATATACTACTCACACACACGCACAAGGCCAAATATATTTCTCTTTTGTATGTATGTGTGCGCGTGTGTCGAAGTTACGAATGCATATTTCACGTGCATTGGTGTTTTTCTTTCTCTTTCTTACTACAACGATCACATTCGTTTTGTGTCTACGAGTAAAAAGTTTTCTCTTTTTTCAGATGAAAACAATGAATAATTTACCGAAATCAGATGTACGTATACAAATTCTAAATACATGTCTTCGATAGAATTCTTTTCAAAAGAGTAAAGTATTTATTATTTGTCGTTAAACTGAAAAAATAGAATAGAAGACTAGGTAACTATTTAATTTAAGGTCACATAAACCAAATATTTACTGTTCGAGAACACGAAAAAAAATCGATATAGATATATCTGTTTATCTAGATGTCAGAAACTGGTGACCCACAAAATTTGATTCGTTTTCTCAAAGGACTTCGTCTTGTTCAATTATTTCTCGGTTATGTTTTTGTTATCAATGGACTTTTCGTTAATTTCCTTCAATTTCTTTCTGCTTGTCTCATTTGGCCATGGAATCGTTCGTTATATCGAAAGATCAATTATCATTTAGCTACACTTATTTGGAGTCGTAAGTGTTTTACGAAAGCAAAAAAAAAGCGTTTTTCTTAATTAAAAATGTCTTTAATTAGCAATGACGTTTGTGTATCAATGGTGGTAAGTTTTCTAATCAATAGAGAAGAGAATGATTGTATTTTCAAGGTCGAATTCTGAATTAATTGTTTATATTAAGCCAGAAGATTTAGAAAAAATGCGCCGAGAAAATTCAATTTGGTTGGGAAATCATCGATATGAAGTCGATTGGCTATTAGGTTGGGTCGTCACGCAACGACTCGGCTTAGCTGGAGTAAATCTCTTTTGAAAATAGCAGCACAAACTCGAACTCATTTGTTCCAGGGCTCGAAAATTCTCGGCAAACAATCTCTTCGTGCTTTGCCAATCATTGGCTGGTGTTGGTATTTTACCGAGTCGATTTTTCTTCGACGTGTTTGGAGTACAGATAAAGCCGTACTTGAACACGACATTCAACAGCTCGTTGATAATTACCCGGAGAATTATAATTTCACCGTAAATGTTTCTCGTTTGTTCGTCTGTCTCATGATTCGAGTTTCGTTTTTTTTCTTTGATTCGAATAGTTGTTTTTATCGTGTGAAGGCACTCGATACACCGAAGAGAAACGTGCTGAAAGTATGAAAATAGCACGAGAAAAAGGATTACCGGAATTAAAACATCATATTCTCCCGCGAACGAAAGGCTTTGTTATATTAATGAAAGGCTTACATAAACATATAACCGCTGTTTATGACATTACGGTGGCTTTTCAAAAACCGACAAGTCCGGAATTATCCGATTTACTTGTCGGACAACAATGCCGAGCTGAAGCTTTCATTCGACGTATACCGATTTCAGATATTCCGAATGATAACGAAGAACAAACGGCGGAATTTATTCATAAACTTTTTCAAGAAAAAGTTCGAATCTTTTTTATGTTAATAGAAAATAAAGAATTATTAAATCTTTTAATAGGATAAAACTTTCGATTATTTCGCTAAACATGGCACATTTCAAGGTGCTGGAAATCCTCGAGCAACAAATTTAGAACGTAAAACTCAAGATTTAATCATTGAAATTCTCAATTTAATTCTCATTGGTTTACCGTCGATTTATTTGTTTATTAAATTTCTATTATTCGCATCATTTTTTACACAAAGTATTTTTCTTGTCATTGGTTTTGCAGGTATTTTCACCGTTCGTTTGATGATGCGAGCAGCATCTCGTCCGAAAGTTAAAACTAACTAACACAGTTTCTTTTACACCAATAAAATGAACTCTATATTAAACTTTGAAAATATTCATTTAATAAACAGAGAAGTTTACTCATCAACAAAATATTCGAGTGATCGAGAAGAAGAATATTTTCTAGTTCCTCGACTCTTTCCTTCGGTTCTTAAATATATTTATTTAACAAATAAGCCACCCATGAACAGTACTTGAGCAGTCGCAAAAAAAAAGAGAAAGAAATACTTTTAAACATCGGAATACAAGCGTTTACACAAAGAACAAAAAAGAGAGAGAGAGAGAGAGAGAAAAAAATCACAGAGAGACAAGAATAAAATAGATATTCAACTTAGATTAGCACATATTGGTTTTATTGTTCTTGATTGATTAAAATCAGTTCCAATGTTTGTTTGTTTTCTCATTAGATATCGAAATGACTTTGATCATTTTGCACAAAAGGAACGTTTTGAGAGAAAGACAATATTTAAGTCCACATGATCTGTGGAACGAGACCTGAACAAGACAACCGATTGATTTATGAGAAGATACCAATGAGATTTACCTTCGCGAGTTCGAAGACTGGGCAGATAATGTTCATCATCGAGAAAGTAAAGTGGATATTCGACAACAACACCTTGAATTTCTTTTAATCTTTCTTGTGCCTATTCGTTTGAGACAAAAAAAAACAACGTCAAAATATCATTCAAAGATTTAATTTACTCGAATTGGATCGATATCTTTCAATTTCGGTACTTCAGTGTACGCAGCAACTTGATCGAATTTTCTAACTCGATCGCTTGGCAATGTTGAAAACACTTCTTCGAAAATGAGCGTATTTTTCTTTGCAACATCACGAAAATAGTTATAAAATTCATCGCAAACACAATCAGTTAAATCGACCTTATACTTCGATTCTGGTGTAATGCCTAACATCATTCTGAAATCCAAAAGACAAACAAAAGTTAATTTCCCTTTGATGAAAACTTGAATTTCGTACTCGAAAAGTCGTTTTCTCCAACTGGAACAGAATTTTCCTATACGAACCGGCTGTCTATTGAACATTCCGTCTTCTTCTTCAAGATCGTTGATAATCATACCAACTTCACTATCACGTTGACCGACTAATGATCGATCATTGATATTTGCACTTCCACAAATCGCCATGCGATCATCGACAATCATTAATTTCGAATGAACATAAATGATTTCCGTTACCTAAAAAACATTCGAAATCAAAAATTCGACAAATCGGCTTTCGTTGTTCTTACTAAATGTCCCATGAGAACATCATGAGCACGCATTCCAAAGAAACTAATATAATCATCTGGTCTCACGCCTAAACAGAAGAAAATCTCGGTGATCTGTTTGCTAATCGAATGGAAATTCGTCTACCAGCTCGAAGCAATCGTTTGTACAACGATGTTTCGTCTTTGGTTATCGAACGCATGATGAAATAGAGAACAGCTTGGACAGCATTGACATTATCGAAGCCAGGTAAAAGAGGAAGAAATATATATATACGAAATTTCTCGTTTGCTCTAAATGTGAATTCAAAGAATAGATTTTCTAGTTGAGAGAGATTGACTAACGTATGTGCGCGTAAAATTCGCCGAAAGAATGCTTCAGCGAGTTGATTTTTGACAACGGAATCGTCTGAGATTGTTATGAAAAATTGATTCTAAAAGATTTGATTTTCGAATGACAAAAAACTTGTTTTTGCTCGCTAAAGATCTACTTCGATATAAATGTAATGTTTTGCTGCGTCGATCATTTGAATGTACGCATTTTGAATTGAAGATTCGATAGTTTTTGTTCCCGCTGACCACGGGCCAACTGATCGAACACACTAAATCAATTCCCCAAATCGATTTCGTTGCGTCATTCGAAACGAACTGATTTACCTGAGCATCGACTTTAAAAGGCGGACTGTCGAGGAAATCTCTCCAGTTCGGCACTTTCAAATCATCCGGATCGTCGTAAGTTTTCGGTAGTAGAAACGGATACGAATCGTTGTAAAGAAATTTCTCACACTGAAATCAAACGAAGAACGTCGAACGAAGATAAAAATCGAGTTGTCAAACTTTATGAATGTTCCATCGTTGAATGAAATGTCTGGCGACGTCACGAGCAGCTTGACCGAAGACGACAAGTGCTTCGTCATGCCACGGCATTCGTGGGACGATTTTTCGATCGATGAAATCTGCGAATGGAAATGAATTTTCTTTCTCGGCGAGTGAAATTTTACCTTCGCTAAATTTTTCGAGAGTTTCGAAATCTTTTTCATACGGATTCGAATAATCTTTGCCAATAAAATATCGATGTTTGGTATCGAGACCAGGTGTCGGTCCAATAATCGGCTCTGGTTCTTCAGGTTTTTCTTCTTCTTCAGAATCTTCTTCGTCACTGTGTTTTCTCATAATCTGAACAAAAAACTCATCGAAATTCGTACTGATCTTGTTCTCTGTTTACATGTGCGAGTCGTCTCCATTTTTTTGCATATCTTTGTGGTCGATCATCGTCGATAACTTTCGGCTCGAAATTGACTTGATCGTCTACAATCGATAGAAAACTCAATTGTCTAATCTGGTTAATAGAAACCGAGAGTCAAGTTCGTCACACGAGACACAAAAACCTACGTCGTGCAAAATCTATTGATTGATGTACAAGTTTAGTAAAAGCATTTTGTGAGCGAGATCGATGATGAGAAGAAGAGGCGGTAGCATTAGTAGGCAAAGCATGATCACCCTGACCGGACTCAGTTAAATCAAACGAACGTAAACGATTGATGTCCGGCTTTGAATGACGCCAACTGGAGGTTCGTTGAATACGTTCATCGTCGTCAGATTGTTTTACAGTTAGTTTATTATTAGTATCAGCATTAGTAAGTGTACGCATCAGTGATTTGCGTGGCGTTCGTTGGTTACCCTTTTCTGAATCACTGTCAGGCCCATCGCCATCGTTTCCTATGATTAGCAAACAAAAAAAGTTGACAAAAAGCAACGAGACACCATTGGCAAACACAAAGACAGTTCGAATCGAAATTATCTTCAGTTTGATTTTCATTTGAACATGAGAAGAGAAAACAGAATCATCGAGAACGAACGTTTGCAGAGAGAAACCGGGCATTTTCACTTACGATCCATTTCTTCTGGATGAACTTTAGTTGAATTGACGTTCGCTAAACAAGTCTCGTCTTCGTTTTCACACTTTCTACGACTCGCACTACGTCAAAACGTATCAGCTTTTTTCTTACCTGTGATCTTCGCTTCCAACCCTAACGAAAACAAAAAAAAAGCTGTCTTTTTATATTCTCAAAAAAACATTTCGATGGTCTACATTTTTTCGCTGCAGTTTTCATATGATGTCCAGCTCCAGTTGCGTGATTTTGATCGGCTGGTTTAACATCCTCACTGCCTTTATTCGGAGGTGTGACTGCAGTTTGCATTCGATCCGTTCCCTGGACATAAAACAAAACTTGTTTGCTCTCTCTTATTTCGCTCGTGATTGCGAATCTACCTTAGTCGGTTGTTCGCCATGTTGCTCTGCCATCTCTGTCGTCGTTTTTCTCGCTGCTTCGACAGTTTCTTTTCCGCCAGCTGCTTGTCGATCAGCTTCCAGTTCAGCCGGCATTTTCAATCTCGTATCATTATCTTCGCCCAAATCCACAAGACTAAACAAAACATTTTTTTGTCTTTATTTTCTCGGAAAATCTAGACAATTACCGCATGTAATCATCGTCCCATCGGCCGAAACAAAGATCAATACCTCCGACAAACGCAACTTTTTGATCGATAATCACTAATTTCTCGTGATGAGACCAAAGGAAAACACCTCCACTTGGATAATGATCAGGATGACGAATAACCTTGAGGGAAATTTCATGTCGATTCTCTCGGTCGAATTCAAATCGTTTTACCTTAATAAATCCTTTTTTACTTTTGCCAATTAAAGCACGTTTTGTATGTAAACTATTTAGACCCATTGCAAATGACATTTCTTTAAAAACAAGAACATATACACGAACACCGGAATCCTACAAAACAATTTCTCAATCAATCGAATTTTTTTTTCGACATTCTCACAGCAATTTTCCCTAGTAAATTATCTAATCGATAGTTTTCATCATCACACGGTCGAATCATCATAATCTCCGGTGATAACCACCAATCTGTAATAAAAACTTCTTCTCTCGCAGTCAAAAGCGCCTTTGCCACTGATTCCATATACGATTTTCCATTAATAAACCTAGAAAATCTTGAATTATTAACAAAAAATGCGTCAATATCATTTACCAATAAGCTAATTGTTTTCTCCTCACAGGCGCAAACGAGTTAAAACGACTTGCAGTTGCACTGACAAAACCGCTGGCTTGTTCTTTCAAATTCATCAAATGCTGTGTCCATTCTTCGCAATCACGTGTCGTTCGACATTTGAGAACTAATGTTCGTTGTAGATTCGTAATTTTAATGCCGTGATGAGTGCCGGCATGACGAAAACCCGAGGCGATTTCGAAAGCTCGATCGACTAGCATCGGAAAGCGAACTTCATATGTATCTGGACGAATGTACGTGATATAAGAATCTTTGATAACAAACCATCTAAACAGAGAAATTATGATTTTGTTTTTCTTTGATTCGAATTGAGTCAGTTTAGGGCAAATTTTACTTTCGACCGTGATGAAATTTACAGAGATCACAGAAGAATGGTAAACGGAAAAAAATACTATGGCCACGATAATCATCGCGCGATCGTTTTAATAGATAATCTTCCTTGAAACTAGGAGAAAGACCGTGAACGAATGACAAACAACTAACACCAAAGAATTCACGCTAAAAATACCAACAACAAAACTCATTTTATTAATTAAAAATCTAAGAAAACGCAATGTTCTTTTTTTTTACCACGGCTGGATGACTACGAAATTTCGGATGTTTAAGAACCTTGTTTAAATACTCGAGAAGAATTTTCTAATAACAAAACAAAAAAACAATTATTTGCAAAAACATTGACTTTTTCTTCTATTCGTACGCAACGTTCTCGAATCATATTATCATTAATAAATGCCATTCGATCATTTCGAGTTGGAAAACATGGATTGTCATTATCTTCATCTTGAAGTCTAAAAATAAATGAATTAATTTTAATTAAATTTGTTAATACAAAACTAACGAACAGAAAAAACAAAACAACGAAACATCGAGAAAACTTACGAACGATGCGAAACGAATCTTACAGGTTCACTTCGCGGTGACCTTCTACGAAACAATTCTTTTTTTTAATTTTATCCGAGAAACGGAGAAAAAGAAAACAAAAAACAGAGTGTCGAGCTTGAATGAACTCACTTTTCCAAGTCACTGATCGACCGTTTCGTTTCAGCTTCGACGAACTGCACGAGAGCTTTATGCAAATCATGAAAATGCCGATAACGTTTGTAGATCGTCCATTCGAACGGACCGTGTTTTGTTGTTATACAATATCTGAAATCACAAATTTCCTTCGACGAAAACAATCAATCGAAAAAAAAAACACTTACAAATACGGATTCAGAAATTCAGTAAAACCGGCGTAGATACGTTCGGCAACAATGGATTTCACATGTACAGGTAAATTAGGAACAAATGTTCGTCCACTCCGGTCGAGAATATGTGCACCTGTGAATTTTTCATCTGGAAAAGCAACAAACTAGGAGATCTTTAGTTTGGAAGAGAAAACAAACACACGGACCTCGTTGAAAACGATCGTCAATTGGATCGTTGAAATTATTATCTGGATACGGCAAATATTCGTTATGTTTTCGATCAGGATGGCCAGCATTTATTGCCAATTCGGCCATACCAGCTGTATGCCGAACCAAAGCACTGACGCCGCCTGAATCGTCATGCCGTGTCATCTGAAAAATAAAAAACGAAAAACATGAAACTTCAATTGTAGTTCTTCTCAATTTTCAACATCTCTTGAGAACAATGTCGAGAAATAATAATAATAAAACGGATATATTTTACTGATTAATTTTCAAATCTCATGAGACAAAATCGTGAAGAGAGAGAGAGAGAGAGAAAGAAGAAAAACAATAAAAATGAGTCAGTGTTTCGAACATTAAATACCCTCTCGTGTCTTCATTTAAGAAAGAAAAGAAAGCTATCAATAATCAGATTGCGAGCCAATAAACGCACATCGAAACACTTAATTTGACTAAGTAAATACCATAAAAATGCACACTAAACTGAAATAAAACTCGGTATCCTATGGAGAAACGTATGATTCATCAGATGTTGTTGTTTCTCATAAAATATTTTCTCAGTCTCGTCCGCCCGCCCCCTCGTTTAAAAACTAAACTTTCTTCAAAGACAATCCACTCAACATGTATATGCGTGCCTTGCAATACAGTCATCGTCATCTATTGTCAAGGATAAAAAAGAAAATATGAAAGTCAAATAGTTTTTACTCTTTAGCCACACAGAAAGAAAAAACAGAACATGCATAATTCTTCTCTTTTTTTTTATTGTTAACTCAGTTAAAATGAGAGCGAATGAGATTGAATCGATCAGATGTCACTGTTTGAAATCTCTGAACGTTAAAAATGTGATCTCATCAAGAGCACAAGAGCTTCGCTTTTTCTTCACAAGTAAAATGAAAAAACAACAACAATAGCAAGACGAAAAAATCGATACTTTGCCATTTGCAAATGACAGATGTGACAAGAAAAAGTAATTTATTCAAATTAGACGATAAAAAAATCTTTTTTTTTCAAAAACGACAATATCAATTGTCCAATAATATTCACTGACATTTCGATTTGTGGCTACAAGCAAAATAACGTTCGAGATTAGTTAAATGAATTATCGTGCTTGTCAAAGTAGTTAATATTAATTGATGATCGTAATCATCGATCGAACTTCGAAGAATATCCTCGAGCTAAAGATAAGAAAAAAAAAGTCGTCGTTCGTTTGATTAAATAAATATTTATTTTTTGATTTCTCTCGAGATTTTAATTCACGGTCAGTATAGAAATTCGAAGAGAGTTTCTAATCAATTGATGTCTCTATCTAATCAACATTTCGTCAAGCGACAAAAAATCCTCAGAGATATTTATGCAAAAAGAAGAAAAAAAACGACACGTTCAATTAACTTGAACTCATATGTTGAATACAATTGACCGAAACATGAGCGTATCGAAAAACGTGACTGTAAGAATAGATAATATCTCAAGATGTTCGTGAGCACGAATAATGATTAGAATGTAGTCAATAGACGAAACTATTAATAACAAACACTGGCTTCAATGTCGTCGTCGTCGTTTGTTTGTTAATTGAATAAGATGCTAATTCAAGCACGAGATAATGCATTCTCTCATTTTTCTTCTCGTTGTCTTCGATAATATCGGTCAAGATCGTTGACCTTTGAAAGATTCTTTTGTATCGATCGTAAGTTTGCTTCTTTTAAATGATCAAACATCTGTTTTGACAAAATTAATAGTTATATGCACGATAATACTTCTGATTTATTTAGTTTTTTTTCTTTTATCGTCTAATTGGTATTAATTATATTTCTTTATTCTTATGTAAAGAACGATCTGGAATCAAAACAATGTTTGTTCAAGATCGAGAGGAGAGAGAGCGTAGAACATGAATGAGAACATCTGGTGCAATCGTTCGTTTCCTTTTTTTTTCTCATCTAATCTATATTCTCAATAATGAAAAACGTAAGCAAAAAAAAACGGAATTTTTCAGCTAGTGTTTTTATCCGGAACATTGATTGTCTATGTTTCCGAGGTTTCTCTCTGTTGCTTTCTTTTTTTTCTGCTTATGCGTTTCGTTTATGTAATCAGAGAAGTATATCGTGATGAGTGATGATGACAACGACATCGATGACGACTTGATTTGATCTTGAGCTCCTCGTTTCTTGTTCTTGTTCTTCTTCCTTGCTTCTATTTCTTCTCGTTGTTCGGTTGATGTGTCTTGTGTTTCTTTCTCTTTCTCTCTCTGATTTGTAGAAAAAAGTCAATCACCCAAGCTGTCTTCGTTATTCTAAGTAAAATACATCTATACATAGACGAAGGAGAAAAGAAAGAAGAAGAAGAAGAAGAAGAAGGAGATAGAGTAAGCAAAAAAAAGGAATAGAAAAAGAAAGAAAGATAGATAGCTAGATAAGAAGTAACAAACAGTCGTTATTTCTCGAAGAAATACAACGGCACTGATGATGATGACAATCTTTCTCGAGTCTCTACCACCGGCAACGTTTCTCGACGTTTAGTTTCTACATTCTGTATATTGTCATCGGTTTTGTATTTGTTCTATTCGGCCTTGTAGATCTCAGGAATCTGTCTGTATAATGTGGTGTCTATAAATAATGAAGACACAAATCTTTCTGATCAATATTCCAATGATCTATTGTTGAATGATTTACGTTCGACGACGACGACGGCGAATATGTCGTCAAAGTTTGTTCTATTGATGATCGATTATGATCATGGATTCATTATTAATGATTCTATTGATGTATTTAATGTTTTTCAAATGGACTATTTATTGTCAAGACGATTCTTCAGTTTTATCACCAGCCAGTGTTGAAACACAGTATCTCAAGTTTGATATGGCGCAATACGGACCAGATGGCGGCGCGTTTTCAAGTAGATCGAATCACATAACGTTTTTTCTTCTTCTTCTATTATTAAATTAAACGTTTTAGGTCCAAATTTTCCAAATTATTATCCTCAAGATACGATTCTGTTCTATCAATTCATAGCGTCATCGGATTATCGTGTTCAAATTGAAATCGATTTCTTTCAAATTCGTGGCGTCACACCACAATGTACACATGATTATCTCGATGTGTTTTTGAATGTAACTGATCTCAATCAAATTCATCATATTGTTAATGATCAATTACTTCATCGTTACTGCGGTCGAAATAAACCGCCATTGCTAATTTCAGTTACGAATATACTTGTCTTAGGATTTTTTACTGAAGATACGCAAACTGAACGAGGTTTTAATGGTTCATTTCGGTTTATCCCAGGTCAAGCGTATAGAAATCATCTGATACGTGCGCCGTGTGATTATGTTTTCGATTCATCCGTATCGAAACGTGGAGAATTCTTCTCATCGACTTATCCAGGAACATATTTACCTGTAAATTTCTTTGTCGTTTGTTTCTTTTTTTCATTTTTGTTTGATTTTTAGTGGCAATTTTGTAATTATTCATTTGTTGGTCTGCCCAATGAACGTATTCACATACGTTTTCGTGATTTAATGTTATTTAAAACACCGAATACTCAACATTGTGCTGTTGATTTAATCAAATTATACGATAAAAATCTCAATCCTCCTGAACTTCAACGATTTCTATCGAGTTTTCGTCAAACAAATCTCATCGATCACGATAGTCTGTTAACTCCCAGTGATTCCAATCACATAACCGATCTCTGTGGCGTCTATCCATTGCCATTAGATGTGTTTTCCACATCGAATCGTTTACTTTTCTATTTCATTTCGACGCATTACGCTGAATTAACCGACGACGAACAAAACGAAATGTCTGATTTCGTAGGAACATTTTGGCGTAAAGGTTTCTATGCTGAATACGAATTTTCTTCGTCATTAACTAAACTCGATTTTGTCTCTCAAATAAAAACTCATCAATATGTCTCAGGTACCGAATGTGATCAAACAATAAAATCGTTCGGTCAAGGTCACGGGCAAATTCAATCGCCGAATTGGCCGCATCTCTACAAACCGCAAACATCCTGCACAACGTATCTCTTAGGTCTTGACGATCGATTTACTTTAGAAAATGTTGAAATCGAATTTGAACAGTTCGATGTCGATTGTCAACTAGCATCCTTAGTTATTTACAATGCAAGTCGAATCTACGATTATCAATTACGTTCCCGTTCATCATCATCATTGAATACACAGCAAAAATCGATATTATTCAGTAATTATTATCAACAGGATTTGGATTTTAAACATAATCTCACGTTTTGCGGACATTTCAAACCGGAAGGACGGTTTGTTTCGAAGAATGCACTTTTAAAAATCGTTTTTCTTCCCAATGATTATTCATCGGAGAAAACTCTGCCGTCATTAAATCGTGGTGGGAAATTTCAAGCGAAATATAAATTCGTCAAAAGTTACCATCAAGTCTCAGCCGACGGATACGATTCCGTCAATCCAAATATTTGCAATCTTTCCTACTATCAAACTCGTTCGACATCCGGTAAATTCGAGCCGCCACGTTCATCGGAAAACGACTATTTCTCCAATTCCAATTGTACATTCAATTTCTATCCATTCAATGAAACAGCTCGGCTCTTGATTTGGTTCGATTATTTCAACATAGCCGATGAAAATTACGTTCAATGTCTATCCGATAACTTAACTTACACCTATCGTTCATCGTTATCATCGTCAACACACTCGATTTACCCGTATATTTACTGTGGTTACAGAAATTTTCCTCCACCGTTTTTAACAAGTCGAACAACCGAAGAATTTCGCGTTCATTTCCGTTCGAACGATGACTTAGAAACGGGTCTCGGTTTCGATGGACGATATTTGTTTCTCAATCGAACAAATCGATTGTTTTCATCTCAATGTCCAACTCCGTTCGATTCAGTTGTGTTCGTCAACGAAACCGAACATCCCACAGGCAATATTTCGAGCAATGGCTATCCCGAGAATCTCATTTGCGAATGGTCTTATAAGACGAGTGAAGCGTTTCGATTTCATTTGAGATTGAATTTACTACAAATGGAAGGCTCGAAAACGAAAGATCCACCGCAAGGTTGTCAATCGTCCGTATTGAAAATCTTGAGCGAAGGTAAAACCGAAGAACTATGCGGAACACAAGAAACTGTTCCTTATACACTGACGAATTCGAATTGGTTTACAATTCAATTTATTTCATTAAATCGACAAACGAAAGAAACTCTCAATGGTTTTCATTTGACATGGACAATTGTTCAATTGAAATTCAATAGTACACATTGTTCATCGTCGAATGACGATTATCTCGATTGTACAAAACCATCGAATTCAACGGTTGGATCGAAATTTTGTATTCATAAATCATTGATATGTGACGGTTTTGCTCATTGTGAACCATTGTCTTCGAACGATGAACTCGGATCGAATTGTTTGGAAAGTTCTTCATCGAAATCACGTTCGAAATTGTTCGTATTTATCCGTCAACATTATATTTTAATTTCAGTTATTTTTCTTCTTTTATTAATTATCTTATCGATTAGTTTAATACTTATTTTTCTAATAATTAAATCTAAACAACAACATCGACAAACGGACATTCTTCCCAAAGAAAAAAAGAGAAATAAATCAACAACAAATATTTGTCTGAATAATAATAACGATGATGATGACGATGATGATAATCAAGATTTAATGGGAACGAGTATGATGGAACAAACAGTGACAACAGTTTGAAAACAACGGACTTCAATCAAAAGTATGACTCATCAAATTCGAGGAATATATTAATGTGCGTGTATGTACGCGCGCTATTCCGTCCGATTTCTTCTTCTTCTTCTTCTTCTTTTTGTCATTTTATCTTGTGTAAACAAACGAGAGAAATAAACATGTCAGGTTCATATTATGTATTAGCATGAAATAATTGCGATAATTGCCTCTTAAGATACTGGAAAACTATCATGCATTTGTTTATTCAATCATTCATCGAGATCAATATACCACTCCAATTAGCTTGACTTCGATCGACGACCTTTTTTACTTACTGTGTGTAACGCAGCTTGCTATTATCTTTTTTTGATTCGAAAACAGGATGTTCTGACCGAAAAGACAGAAATCGTCGTGCATTTGTTGCGTGACAACTGTCAATAATATTCATTTGATAAGAGATTTGCTTTGTTATTTCAAGTACGAGAAATATATCTCGAGTGTTAACTGAATGACAGCAGTATATCATGTCTTTGTTTATAAGATAAGAAAAACACAAGACCTTGTATAAACGAGATATATCTCGTGTTTTTATACAAATAATAAACAACGAATGATGAAATTGATTTCCTTATTTTCCAGGACTAGAAATGTCTTTATTCAACGACTTCGATGAAGAAGCTTTTGATAAGCATTTTTCATTAAGTCAAAAAACGCATTTCGAAAAACACTACCACCCGATAACGTATAGATATAAAATGGCATCGCACTAGCTATATAACTTAGACAAGTAAAAATAGCAAAAATACAGTTTTGAATAGCGCCGGAGAGTGTTCGTCTTGATGGGACTGTATTGAATGATGTGTAGACCTTTTGCACGGCTTGTGGAATCGTTAGAACGAAGAGTAAAGTAACTTGAACCAAGAGCATAATTAGAATTTGCCGGTCGATTTTCTTTCGTCGTTGTAAAGCCGGTGTTATGTGTTGTGGCTGTTTTCTTTCCTGATTTGACACCGATGAACTCGTATGTTGTATCCGGTTGTTCATTTGACGAACGTTTCTCACTAATAGAAGACTAAAAATAGTCATAATTGTTAATGGAACAAGAATCGAACCGATTGCATAGATCATATCTGTACTAACACGACAAGAATAGGTTGAACCGTAGCACATAAGTAAAGTGCCGACTTGATTGGTTTCGTAGCAAAAGATTATCGGAATGTTGATAATACAACTGTAGAATGAAACGATGGCTAAACCGATGAGAATGTTTTTCATTGAGCTTTTTTGTCGACGATTGACGTGCATACTCGATGAAAACCATCGGTCGATTGTTGCAATTGTAATCGTACATAAAACCATGGTTCGGCCAAAATAGAGAACAAAATTTCTAAATTTACATAACCAATCATAAATATCACTTAATTCATTTGTCCAATTACTTATAATTCGACTGGTGCAACCCGAAAGAAGAACAATAATACCGGCAATTGACGAACAAAGAAGTAATATTGCAGATGTACTTGTTCGAAGAGTTTTTTGCGATAAAACGAATATATTAAGTAGATTACCAATCAAACCAACAACATAAATACCAATAATCACATATCCGTTGATGATACTCGATGCATTATTCCAATTTGTGATGAGATTTGCATCGGATGAAGACATTGGCAAATGTTTTTGTTATGACGTGCACTCTTGTCAAGAGAAATGATCTTTGTGTCGTAATGTTTTTTTTTTCAAGAGTAGATATATTTAATCTATCTACGCCACAGGTTGAATTACGTTCTGTAATTATAATAATGACGTTCGACTAAATCTATGTTAACCAGTAGATTTCAAATAGATTGTCTCGAACATTTTCTTTAAAGTGCAGAATACTTTAAGGTTGAAACTAATTTGTTTTTTTGTCTGTAATTGATCTGCAAAAATGAAAATGTCAAATACAGTTTCTAAAATAGAAGAGTTCTACGTCAAAAGATTTTCTTCTTGGAGTGCATCAATGTTATGTAGCGTTCCAACAACTCGATTTTCATGAGAAAGAAATCAAGCTGTTTCGAATGAATCTCATGAAAATCACCGCATCTGTTTCTTATCGAAAAATTTCTCTAAAATAAATTCGAACGAAGCCAAGCCTTTGTTTCAGTAGTTTATTTCGAAAAAATGAGTGAATCCTATGATTTTCAGCATTGGTCGAATTACTATCGTGATTATCTTCTAAAGAATATCATTCCTTTTTGGTTGAACCATTCGATTGATAGAGAATACGGCGGATATTTTACTTGTCTCAATCGACATGGAAATGTTTTCGATACAGATAAATTTATTTGGTTACAAGCTCGACAAGTTTGGATGTTTGCAAAATTGTATCAAGACAAAGATTTGAATGTCTCAGACAACGAACGAAAACAATGGTTTCAAACGGCTGTACATGGCGCACAGTTTCTTGAGAAATACGGTCGAGATTCTTCGACGGGACAATGGTATTTTTCATTGACACAAAAAGGAGAACCGCTTGTTGAACCTTACAATATATTTTCAAGTGTCTTTGCTTCGATGGCTTTCGGACAAATGGCAAAAATCGATGAAATCAATAGTGAAAAATATAAGAAAATTGCTTTGGATACGTTTAATGACATTCAAAAACGACGAACGAATCCGAAAGGCGATTGGAATAAAGCGAGTCCGTCTTCGCCGAGACAATTGAAAAGTTTTGCTTTGCCTATGATGATGTGTAATCTATCGATGGAATTGGAACATTTAATTGGTAAAGAACTTATTCAAACATTAACACAAGAATGTACGAAAGAAATTATCGAACAATTTCGTCAATCGGATTCAGGATTGATTTTAGAATATTTGAACGCAAAAGATGGATCAAGAAATGATTCATTCGAAGGACGTTTATTGAATCCTGGCCATGGGATTGAAGCAATGTGGTTTTTACTTGATATTGCTCAACGAGAAAATAATCAGAAGTTGGCATCGATTTGTATTGATACTTTATTAACGATTTTAGAATACAGTTGGGATGAGAAATACGGTGGAATTTTATATTTTCTTGATATTGAACAACGACCACCACAACAACTTGAATGGGATCAAAAGTTATGGTGGGTTCATTTAGAAACTTTAATTGCTCTTGTTAAAGCGATTGATCATCAACCTGAACGCCAAGATCAATTGATTCGATGGTTAAATAAAGTACAGAAATATACGATTGAACATTTTGTTGATTCGGAAGGTGGAGAATTATTTGGTTATTTAAATCGACAAGGTGAAGTTTTATTGAATTTGAAAGGTGGTAAATGGAAAGGTTGTTATCACGTACCGCGAGCTTTTTATTTATGTTGGAAAACACTTGATAAAATTAATAAAAAGAGCTAAAACGAATTATTTTAATTGATTCAATCAAAAATTAAAAACAGAAAAAATCAAGTCTTTTTCAATTGATACGTCAGTTGTACAGACTTGTGTACATTTCGATTGAATCCCAAAATAAAAGTCAATATCGATGTCAATGATATTTGACAGAGAAAAATCCCTCGTTGGTTGACAATTTGTTCGTTTAATATTAATGGAAGAATAAGAAATAAGCAGATTAACCATTGAGTCGCGATTAGTTTTCGATATAAACTTATCGAACGAAGATAAACACGTTTTGAATGAACACCTGAAACATACCAAAGTGAATAATTGAATGCAATCATTGGTATCAACGTAAAGTTATAAGAAATAGAAATCCAACGAAAAGAGTCAATAGACTAAATAGAACAATAAACGAATCATTAATGATGTACCAAATCGGAAACTGTTCACTTTCTGACAGATTCATTCATGAAAATAAAAATGTCTGACTGTTTGAACTCGTTATGCATATTAATGTACTTTTTTTCTGATCTTTGATTACGTGTTTTCCTATTCAAGTTAATATGAACTATTCGTTCCTTTTCTCGTTTATTTAATTCTTGATAAAATATTAAATTTTGAGAAAAGGAGAAAAAGAAAGAAAGACATTCTGTTTTCTGTTGAAATGTAACTTATATACATATAAAACTACGTTGAAACATTGACTTTTTTCTCTGTATGTCGATGTGCATATGGCAACGCTTCACTGGGCTTTAATTTCGCTTGCACAGTCGCTGGATCACTTCCCATTAATGCTAAATGTTCAGTTCCTTTGCTTTCAAAGAACGTATAAGATAAACTAATATCATGAACACCTTGTAAATTCGGATCTCGAAGAAATTCCGGATCAATATAAAAGAAAACCGGCATATCGATTTCTTCTCCCGGTTCTAACCGTTGTTCTTCGAAGCAAAAACATTGAATTTTATTGAAATAAAATGCTGCTTGCGATGGCTGAACATTATATGTTGCAATGCCAATAATCGGTCGATTGGCTTCGTTCTTCGCTCGATAGAAAGCCAATGCTGTTTCACCGGGTTGAATCGCAATATCTGGCTGTTCGGGTTCGAACGTCCACGGTAAAAGAGACGATGGCGTCGATGAAAAATGTACACGTATCATTGGCGATGATTTGTCGATGCGTTGAGATAATTGTCGAACATTTTGTGCGATCGTTTCATCGTCGACTTTTCGTAGAACTCCATCGAAACCTGTTGCTTCACAGAACATTTTATAAAGAGGCACGGACGCGTAACTCAAACCGAGCATGATAATCGTGATCGATGTCATGTAAAGTGCGATGTTTACACGACGATTCTTTTCGTCACGTTCGAATCGTTTGAATGACTTTTCGAAATCATCTTTTAGTTTCTTTTTCTCCTGATTATTTTCGTTGTTGTTGCTGTTAGTTGATGATGAGAAATGCTTTAGAATTAGAGAAGAACATCCGGTGGATGCTGACAAATGGAAATGAAAAGGAGTTTTCAAGAGAATTGGACGCAGAATATGACGGGAGAGTAATAGATTCATCTATGATCTGCAATAAGAAAAACAGAGAAAATTCGATTTATGCTTTTTTCTTATTTATTTCGATTCTTTTTTTCTTCATATTTTCGTTTGTATGTTGAATAGGGTTGTTCTTTTTCTTTTTAAATATCCGAATAAACGGTTACAAAAACAAAAGAAAACGAGTTGGTTTTATTTTTCTTTTTTCGGTTTCTTGTCATCTTCGGCAGCTTGTTTAGCTTTCTTTTCACGTTGACCAATAAGACGAGCATCAGCACGAGCCATACGTAGAGCTTGAAACGCTTGAAATTTCGTGTCCGAATCGTTAACTGGACGAGCTTTTTCTCGTTGAACAACTTGTTTAACTGGTAAAGCGGCTTTGTCTTTGAGTTGAACGGCCAATTTCGTTTCTTCGGGTTTGGCATCGTTTTTCTTCGGTTTACCAGGATTTAATGGAAACAAAATAAGTTTGCCAAGATATTGTTTCAATCGTTGAACATTAAGCTAAACCGAATAACAATCATAAAAAGAAAGATAAAAGAAAATTCATTGAAATGAAGTTTTACTTGGAAAGCTTCAGTTGATTTGTTTCGTCGTCGATGATCAACTGAGATTCCGATTGTTCGAGCGTAAGTTGGATGAAGACCAGCAGCACGGATTTCGTCTAATGAGAAACCACGTCCAGCACGGACTTTCATGTTGTAACGACGTGTGGTGCTGTGAACGACTGGTCGTAATGCACCTTTAGCTGGTCGAGGAGCAACACGTTGAGCTTTGCTTAAACGTTTTTGATGTCGTCGAGCTTTACGACCTGGTTGATCGAACCAAGTACGAACATGTAATTGCCACTTCTTATTGAAGTGAGCATTTGGAATAACATTATTGTGTTTCATTGTCTGATGTTCAAATCTGAAATTGAGAGAAGAAAATGAAATTTGATGCGATTGTCATTTATCATCATCGGACGAACAGGAGAATTTTCAAAAACTGAAGATCTATGTATGGATTGTGTTTTTCTGGAGTGAGATTTCATTTGTTAAGGTAAATTGTGGATTTCATGTCGATTTGTTCGGAGGAAATTGTTTTCGAAATCTTCTAAGAAAATTTCATTTCAAAATAAATCAACAATTTCTTTGAATTTTATCGAAAACAATTCATTTTTTTCTTCGATTTTTTCTTATTGGCGCAATTCGAACGAATGGTTGCATCGAATGACTCATAGCAACACCGAAAAGAGACAGATTAGGTTCTGTTTTTCTTCTTATATTATCAGACAGCTAAATGTATTCCGAAGAGAATGAGAACAATTTTGAGCCTCTTGTTGTGATTCATTTATCGCCAACAATACCGGCTTCAACAAAACAATGGTTACTCAAACGATTGACGGATAAACATGATCAAGATGAAGGTGCTGATTTACTCGCACGATTTGAGTTTAATCCGGAGAGTCAAGTAATTGTTTTTCGACGAGTTTTGACGGTTGATTGGATTGATTGATTGATTTATCTAGACTAATAATATTATTGTTGTTGGTGCAACCATTGATCGTTTATTAGCTGGAGCAGAAGAATTACGAATCAAAAAAGCGTATAAAAACAAAGGTCTAACGGAATTTCTCGTTTCGGATATCGAACATTTCGAAAATTCAGGTAGAAATTATTGATTTACTTTTTCGAATCGAACGTTTTTTGCATTAGAAAATGCCGAAGATCTCTTGCTTAAATCTGAAAAACAACGAATCATCTGGGAAGAGATTCAGAATCTGCATCCAATGAAAGATGAACATGCCGTACCAGGAGTACCGGAAAAGTCATTTGTGCCCGAAGATGATACCATTCGTATGTTGAAAAAAGAAATAGCAAAAGTCTGATTTGAATAATTTAGTTGGAATTCTTCGAAGTTTGGATTTTCTCGTTAATATATTTCCACTACATGACAAAGAACAGATTAAACTAATCGAACGAGATTGGTTTATGTTAAAGAATTCGTTTTTCAAGTCACAAGATCTTCGTAAGCAACGCACAAACACCCTCAAAATGAATTATCTTGTTTTAAATAGACAAAGTTCGAAATTATTTCGGTGAAAATGTCGCATTTTATTTTGCTTTTCTCGAATTTTACACCAAAGCTCTTGTTCCAACAGCTATTCTTGGTATGAATTCATCATCAATCAAGTCTCTCGAATTCTTTTCTTCTCTCAGGACTCATCGTCAGTTTTTGGCCAAGTTCGGATTTCTCGAAATATTCACTTTTCTGCGTATTCAATGTCATTTGGTGGACTGTTTTCGTACGTAGAATCTCGTTTTCATGTCTCTCGATTTGTTCGAATCGAACTTTCAGATGGAACGATGGAAACGTTTTACGAACAAACTCGCCTATCAATGGGGTTCATTGGATTTACAAATATTTGAACGAGCTCGAGCGGAATACTACGGTGAACTCCGTCTCTCGCCGATTACCAACAAACAAGAACGACTCTATCCACCGTAAATTTTCTTCGTACAACTTCTTTTTCATTTTCGATGTTTGTTTTTCAGATGGAAACGTCAATTGAAGAAATATCTTCTCAGTTATCCGATAATCATGTGCTGTTTGGCGACATCATTGACAATTTACTTTACTTACTATCGAATTCAAGCAAAAACTGATAAAACTTATCCGTTAGACGGATCGATACTTTTTGTTCGAGCGAAAGTCATGCGAATGGTTCCATCGACTGGTTATTCGCTATTAATCATCCCGATTAACATGGCCTATAAAAAGCTCGCTACGTTTTTGACAAAAACTGGTTAATTGAAAAGATCTTTATTTCGACAAATAAAATCGATTTTCGTGTGTTTCTTTTTCTTATAGAAAATCATCGTCTTCAAACGGCCTACGAAAATAATTTAACATCGAAATTGTTTATTTTCTATTTCATGAATTGTTTCGTCGGTTTATTTTACGAAGCATTTTTCGTTGTTAATTACGGCAACGTTGCCCAAGTAAAATCCGAAACGATTTCGTTTGTTTTCGAAGAGAGAAAGAAAAATATTTTAGTTGTTAACATCCTTAGTCATTGTAAATGCAATTCTTTTGAAATTTACTGAACAAATCGGTCCTTATATATTCAAACGAATGAAAAAGAATCAATTGGTAAAAAGTAGTCCCACTGAAGTTAAAGTCAGTGAAGTGATCAAACAAACCAAAACTTTAACTCGATTCGAGGTAAATTTATTCGAGAAAACAAAAAAGAAATTTGTGTTCGTTCTCCAGGGAACATATGCAGACTATTTAACAATTTTCGAACAATACGGTTATGTCGCTCTATTCTCTGCTGTACGTCGAAATCTGTTTGTCAAAATCGACACGAACGAGGTCTTTCTGTTTTCTAGGTTTTCCCTTGGGTGACAATTTGTGCATTAGTTAATAACATATTCGAGCTACGTGCCGATGCATTTAAATATTGCTACGTCTATCAACGACCGTTTGCTCAACCAGCTTGTAACATCGGCAGTTGGCATTATGCTTTCGATATTCTAAGTTCAGTTGCAATTGTCACGAATACGGCATTGATTGCAATGCAACCATCGGTTCGAGAATATTTCTCATCGTATTCGGATGTTGAATATATTCTCATGTTTATCGCAGCTGAAGTACGAGAAAACGAATCTTTGTTTTTGTTGATCTCGGAGTTTTGTTTAGCATATTTTGTTGGCATTGAAATTTGCGATTGATTTTGCAATTCCCGATGTTCCGCATGAAGTTCAACTGGCTCGAGCTAAGAATCTTTACGAATCAAATCAAGCTCTTCGACGAGAAGTAAACCGAATTCCATTTCATATCAATCAATTCTTTGTTGTTTTATTTAAAATAGCGTCTTCGACAAGCTAACAAAGCCAAAAATATCATTACACGACATTAAATCAAAACTTCTCTGTGCTAGTTTAGCGGTTTTTTTTACATTTTAACCTCGCTTTGCTCAATATTCTTGATATTATATTAATCGATTTTTTTTATTTCAAATAAATCTGCAGTCACTGGTTTTTTATTTTCTAGAAAACTAAATCTATGAATCGTGAACAGATTCTCGAACGGTTACAATTAATGATAAATGATCTCCCACCGTAAGAAAATCGAAGGCAAATTGTTGCGAGAGAGAGAAATGATTGACTTTTGTTGAGTTCATAGGAAATTACAAGAACGTTTTGAAAAAGAGAATTTAAAAGAACAATTAATTGCATCAGCTATGAATCGAAATATTCTCGAAATTGTAAATAATCTTCAAGAAGTCCAAGCACGTACTGAGAAAAATCTATTCAATGAACGACAAAAATTCATCAAACAAGTCAAAGGTAGATAAAAATTCTCGAATTTTATTTCGAAAGTTCGTCGTTTTTCTCATTTGAAGACCAAGAAACTGAACTGATTCGACGGCATTCCGACGACGAAACACGTTGTGCTGATCGACCGCAACACTTAAGTATCCTTCAAGCAGCAAATAAACGAGAATTCGAATCGTTCGTCAAACGAATGACCGAAGAACAACAACGATTCGATTCGAAGATCGTTCTCGATCTCGATCAGAAAATGTTAGAACAACAAACTCGTCTGGAAAAAGCCGGCGTTCCCTGTATGTTCGCAACGAATAAACCGCAAGACGTGCGTTTACAAATGTTTATCATCGAATTTCTCAGATCATTTTTTAATTAGCTCAGTCTATTCGCTATTTTTTGTCTGTCTGTCGGTCTTGTCAAATATACATTTTTGCACTAGAAAATAGAGATACGATGGTTGAACAACATCGATGACAATATAAAGACGAAAACAAAGAGAGAAAAAAAACAATTAGTAGAAAATGAGAAAACAAACAACATAAAACGAACAAACGGACGGATTGATTGATGTTTGAGAAGAGAACGAAGGTTTCCTTTGACGATCATTGTCCGGCAGCGAATCTCAAACGTTTATTTTTCTGTCGTTGATTGCAAAACCAAACTCGAACGACATTCTTTTTCAAATCGAGTTTGTCGGCGATTTGCGCAATACGTTCGCCGCTTGGCCGTTGTTGTTGAAGAAAACACGATTCAAGAAAACGTTTCTCTTGCGCTGCTATCGACGTACGTTTACGTTTCTTATCAATTAGATTCCCATTCGAGTTCATATGTCCACTCAAACCGATCATACTTCCGCTTAATTCGTCTTTCTTTCGTTGTCGCATTTCGGCTTCGGCAAATTCGAGCCACGATTGAAGAACAGGCTTCAATGCCACCATATTATTATGCGACAAAGTCAAAGATTCGAACCGACAGATCGTCGATTGCGACAGCGAGCCAACGCCGGGCATTTTCAGCTTCGACAATTGCTGCCCGACATCGGCTTGTGTAATGCCGAGTTTGATTCGACGTTGTTTAAAACGTTCAGCAAACGTTTCTAATTCACGTGGATCGATGTCGATCTCATACGGCGGGACGAGATTACCAACGACACTATGTCGATGCATGCCGACGACCATGCCCGGCAGAACGCCAACGCCGGCTGTAGCGTGATGATGAGCAGCGGCTGCGTACTGTCGTTGATAGAATGGATGCAATTCAGAACTGATTTGTGAATGATGATTGTGTGGAGATTGTTCGACGAGTAAATGGGAGTCCATGACGGAGGAATTCGAATAGACATTGGTGGATGATGTCGAGGAACTTGTTGCACCGGCTGATGAACAAGCGAATGGAGATGGATAGTACAGAGATGAGGAATCTGGTTTAGCTAAGGCTTCGGCTTGACGGAGGAAATTATCGTCAATTGCTGGACAAAATAAACTCTACGATTAAACAAAAAATATGAATCAATGCACAACAATGAGAGGTTGGTTTTTTTTATTTACATTCGGTTCGAATTTAAAACTGTCACTGAAACAATTTGATTTCGTCCACTAAGAAAAACAACAAGAGCACTTTTTTTTTAAAGATTATTCAATCGACATACGGGCGCATTCGGCATGTATCGTCGATTATTCGAATCACTTGTCGCTGCCGCTGCAACAGCAGCAGCACGATAGAAATTACTCGGTGAATAACGATTATTTGCATTCGAATTCGAATGATTGGCTCCCGTTGATGGATTCGAAAATAATAATTTATTAGCTGTCGATTGTTCCATAGTGGATGGCGATGTATTTGTCGTTGAAATCATTGGAATTTCTCTATTTAATCTATTGATTTCAATGAATCAATAATTCAGATTGTTTCTTGTTAACTTTGCATTTATTATTATTGACGATGAATTAAAAAAAAGAGGAAAATATTCTTTAATACACTTGACTGATTATGTATAGAAATAAAAATGTCGTCTTAATCGATGTTGTTTTCTATGTGTATGTTCTAAATAATAAATAAATATATACATTGTTAAAAAGAACGAACGCATTCGATCATAATAATTTATCAATATTCATTCATTTACTCACTCAGCAGATGAAAAGAGAAGAGAAGAAAAGATCTAATCAATGTGTGAAAATAATATTCTTGTTACGATGGAAAAAACGGAGAAGTTTTCTCGTTTTTTTTTCTCTCGTCGGACTCGTGCAAACGCAGGTATGAGCTTCAGGTTTTTTTTTCTCTTCGTGTGTTATACTCGTACCGTGAGTGATTAATGATAAATAAAAAATGAGCAAGAACCTCTTTTTCTGCAATTAAATATGAGAGAAAAGAGAATGCACAAGAATATATTTACCTTAAACGAGACGACGAGAGAAAGAGAAAAGAAGAAATGCACTTTCGATTGGTTAAACATTTTTCTCGTCAACCAATGAACATTTATTAATATTAATACATCTGTCTGTTCTCTTTAACAGCAGAATCAAGAGAGAAGATTTCCCCAAGCGCAAACGACATGCAAAATGACGATCAGTCGATGTTCTCTTTTTATTGTCTATCGAAGTATTTCGACTTCTTCTTTACTTTCGACAGTTTTTTTTTGTCTTCTTTTTTCGTTATCAGTATCAGAGACAAGTAAAAAACGCAAAAAAAATATAAATAAGTTAATACTCGTAAAAGCCCATTTAAACAAATGAACGGTAGACAATGCGATTCATAATTTATTTACATTATATTCTATTCTTTTCATGTTAAATAAAGAAGAAAACGAACAAAGGAAAAAAGAAAAAGATAATTTATTGAGTGGTGCGTATATTCTCTCAATTATTTCGTGATAAAATATTAAACTACTGCGATCGTCATTTCTTTTTCTTTTGTTGTTGTTGCTGTTATTGAGTTCATCCGAGACCGATTCTTGTTGAAAGTTAATTATTCGAGTTTTGATTAGTCTTTGATGACGATACTTATGTCGAATAGGAGATGTTAGGATTTCCGTTTCTCATTAACTCAACGACATTTGTTTGTAGGAGAAATGCCCTACAGGTAACGGCAAACATAGAGTTAGTTGTATAGGTGAGAAAGCGAATCAATTTTTAATACATTATTACGCATCAGATCGGAATGAAGAGAGAGAAGAAACGTGTGTGTGATGATGTATTTGCTCGGAGTAAACGAGCTTTTTTTTTTTAACTGTTTTGTTTGAAATGAGAAAAAGACCAGATGGAAAATGTAATTGTTGGTCTTGAACCAAAAAAAATGAAAAGTCTAATATTGTTGTTGTTCGATCATCGTGATCTTATTTCTGTTTTTTGTCGATGGATAATGCTGAGTGAAATACACGCCCTGTAAATTTGTCACGTCACAAATCGTTTGTGAGAGTATTCTCAGATGACACTTCACAGACGAACATACGTCGAATGCTTATCAGAAATTGTTCGACCGTATTGATTACCTTTGCTTCTCAGTTTCTTCTTGGGATTTAATGTGTTTTTCTTTTTATTGATATTTCGTCTTAGATAAAGAAGAAAAAAAAAGAACGAATATGTCAATGATCTTGTCGGTAAATTGCTTCGAGCAATGATAAGAATAACATTTTCTTTTCTCTATATTTGTCATTCAATGAATGAACGTACAACCAGATGGGAAAGAGAAAAGAACGAGGCACACTTGCCATCGATCACCTTTTACCTGCGTAACGTTCGAGTATACTGATGAGTCCCATGACGGTTTTTGTCTTGAACGAAAATGACTTTATTTCTCCTCCTAATTTTGACGTGAAACATTGAAAGAAAATGATGTATGTATACATATCTCTAGAGAACATTCAAAGAAAACATTAGCTAGTAGGACTAGGTCAATCGACGTGACTTTTTCTGTTCAACTGATCGATTAGACAAGATAGCAGATGGTAATCGATAGCGATGATGCATTTGACTATTTCATGTATGTCACCCGATGACAAAAGCAACAGTTATTATTTGGAGTAGAATTGCTTTCTCTTTTTTTTTGTACTCTGCTAGTTCATTGGCCATCTGGTAACTGTGAGACCACTTGTCGTGTCACGAAATCAACTGCTTTCTTTTGTTCCATATGGAAAGTATGGATATGTTAATGCAATCAATTGAGAGAAATTTTAATTATATGAGAAAGAAAATTGTTTTAATAAATAATGACGTTCTTGGTTTTGAAGTCAAGTCGCACTAGTATGATCTTCGTTTTTGAAAGAATAAAAACAAACGCAAAATATTTAGTTTAAAATCTTTTTTTTTCTGCTTGAATTTAATTATTGAATGGCGGTCTTTTGCTTGTACCTATCAATCATTCGAGCACTTACATCTATTTCATCAAATATGTATGTGAAAAATCAGAGATCATTCAGATAAAAGTCAAATCTTGTCATGCAATCAATACTCATGTTTCTGCTTGTACTTCGAACTGATAATCGATTTACTATTTGATCAAAATAGATATTACTTCATATCTTTAAATGTGCGTTTTTATATTTAAAATTGGATTAATTAACAAAAATAACCGAAGTCTCAGTAATGGGATGCTGTAAATTATCATGCTTATTTTACAATTTTTTCTTGATTTTTACTCTCATTCTCTTTACAAAAGATTATCATTCATTGTATTAATAATTTTCAGTAATTTTTAGCGTAAATTTAACGGATATATGTATATCAGTTAGCGGTACAGTTCGATAGATGTCACTAAGATAAAATTGTACCGTTTTTTTATATTTAAAATCAAAAGAAAATAAGCAAAGCTGAATATCGATTTGAACTTTTTGATATAAGTAAAAGATTTCAAAATCATGAATATTTTTATTATTGGCTGAATCCGAGAACTAATCGCTTGAGAGTCGAAGAAATCTTTTTTTTTCTTTCCTGTGAAACTCTTTTTGCATTGAATACGCTTGCTAACTATCGTCGGCCCGTTTCTTATTGACTGTCAAGAAAGCAAAGCAGGCAAACGACTTGTTTCAATGACTCATTGGCTTGGCATACACACATAAGCAGTGATTTTTTTTCTTTTTATTCTTCATTCAGATCGATTTCGTATTGATAAACAGGTAAAATTAGTAATACTCTGCCAAAACAAAAACTAACATCGTTTTGTCATCTTCAAATCAGAACGAGAAAGATAAATTAAATTACTGCGTATTTATGTAGAAGAGAAGGTTTTTATTTATTGCAATAGTCTACTTCAATGTCGTTATTTTTCTTTCATTGTGCGGTAATACTACCCTCGCACTTTTCTTCTTTCTCTCGTTTTTTTTTTCATACGTTCAAATAGGACCAAGACTATGGAGAGTTAAAAGAAAAAAAAGAAGGAGAATGAAGGAAAAAAAGGTCACACTACTGTGAATTATAAGGAAACTTTGCTCACAGTAAGTTTGTTTTTCTTTTCGTGAGAATCAATCATTTGATTTAATGACAAGAAAAAAAAAACGACATTTCTTTTTTTTCTTCTTCTTCTTCTACTCTATTCGTATTGTTTTGTTCATTGAATTGAAAGACATTCTCTTATCAGTCGATTGATGATGATTATGTTACAGCTGCTGCCGCCGCCGCCGTTCTTTGGTGAGTGAGCCGATGGATGTTGATAGGTAATAAAGAAGAGTACAAGTTTCTCTTCGTTATTATTCCAACACGCACGCACTTAATCAGTCCGAGAAAAATGGGAAATGATTGATTTGTTTTTTCTTCTCTTCAGATTGTGTACTTCGTTTGTTTTAATGTTAATTTAATCATTCCTTTTCTTGTGATTATGAGTCAAGAAGATATTCTTCATTCAACAAAAACAGTTATTCAAGGTTTAGAAGCATTGAAAAATGAACACGGCAAAATGCTCGAAAATATTCTTCAAACAACGCCAACGGCAATCATAGACAAGAATAAAATCGAGGAAAAAGCTGGCTTATTAAGAAAATCTATGGATATGATTGAATTAGGCATCGGCGAAGCCCAAGTAATGATGCAATTAGGAAACCATCTTCAAAATCTTGAAGCTGAAAAACACAAACTACGTACACAAGTCAAACGTTTGTGCCAAGAAAATGCTTGGCTAAGAGATGAATTAGCATCCTCGCAAAAGAAATTATACGAATGCGAACAAACAAACGCGACATACGCTGTCGAATTAGAGCATTTGAAGTTTCTCAAAGAAGTTAAACAATATGATGTAAACGAAAATACATCGTCATCAACAATAAACACAACATCAGGTCAAACAAACGATGTTGTCAATGATCTTTTTCCTAATGATGATGATCTTGATCAACAAGATCCTAGCGGAGCAAATCAATCGAGAAGATACGATTCCTATGCTGACTTACTGATGACACCATCGCAATCGGCCAATGGATCATTCATTTCTTCGACTGGTTATGAAATACCAGCGAGATTGAAAACTCTGCATAATTTAGTTATTCAATACGCATCCCAAGGTCGATATGAAGTCGCCGTACCACTTTGTCGACAAGCTCTCGAAGATCTCGAGAAAACATCGGGTCATCAACGTAGGTTTTCATTTGACTTGCTCATCCCCAACTTTCTTTTTTCTATTTTGTCTAAAATTAGATCCTGATGTTGCAACGATGTTGAATATTCTCGCGTTGGTCTATCGTGATCAATCGAAATTCAAAGAAGCTGCTGCTTTACTTAATGATGCGTTAGCTATTCGAGAGAAAACACTTGGACCCGATCATCCAGCTGTAGCAGCAACATTAAACAATCTCGCTGTTCTCTACGGCAAACGTAACAAATTCAAAGAAGCCGAAGTTCTCTGTAAACGAGCGTTGGACATTCGCGAAAAGTGTCTCGGTCCTTTGCATCCCGATGTTGCTAAACAATTGAATAATCTCGCTTTGTTGTGTCAAAATCAAGGCAAATTCGATGAAGTCGAATCGTATTATAAACGTGCGATTGATATTTACACGAAAACATTGGGTATCGATGATCCAAATGTGGCAAAAACAAAGAATAATCTCGCCTCAGCGTATCTCAAACAACAGAAATACAAAGAAGCTGAACAGATTTACAAAGATGTTTTAACTCGAGCACAAGAAAAAGAAACTTCAACCACTAATCAACAGAAAGAAAATCAAACCAATCCAGGAAATAATGAAAATTATGATGCACAAGGTGGTTGGTACAAAACGATTCTATCCGATCAGCCAACAGTCACAACAACGTTGAAAAATCTGAGTTTATTATATCGACGTCAAGGGAAATATGAAGCTGCGGAAGTATTAGAGAATTGTGCAGCTAAAGCAAGAAAAGATCCTCAAGCCATTGTTCAAGCACTCAACATTGTTAAACAAACTAATCTCAATACTCAACAACAACAACAGCAGCAGCAGCCGCCGCAGGCGCGACCAGCACCGAAAACTTAATTTGCATTTGAACAGTGAAACAATATCTTCTCATCATTCAAACGTGTTTTTTTCCTCTCTCTCTCTTTCTTTCTTTTTTCGCAATTTTTATCAATCTGTCATATTCTTCTCATCTGCTATGTATATGTTTTATTATATCTCACGCTGTAAGCAATAACAATATTAATAAAATTCGAGCAAAATATAAACAAAGAACGATTCTTTTTTTTTTTGGTTTGTTTATTTATTGCTAAAATGTCTTCTTAAATAAATCAATGACAAAACTTAAGAACAGTTCGACTTCTAACGTCGTCCTTTTTTCTTATTCGCAGCTGATTTGCCTGGTGGTGTCGGTTTCGGTTGAGTCGATGCCGAGCCAGGTGTTGTTTTTCCTGTCGGTGCTGAACGTTGAGCTCCACTGGCTGTCGTAATTGTCGTTGCTGCTGATTGATCAGATCCGAGAGCTCCTTGTGTGCCTTTGCCAACAGCTGCTTGTTTACCACGTTTGCCTCGTTTGCCACGGTAATACGAACGTTCACGTAACGGTAACCAACGTTCGGGATCGGGTTTACTTGCTGGATCGTATTTTTTCGGGAGACGAACTAGATTCGAAAATCGATCGAGATTTTGAGTTTGTTTGGAGGAAAAAGAGTTTTTACTTTTTCGTTTTCGTCGTTTCTTTTGTTTCGAGGCTGCTGTTGTAGCCGCGCTCGTTGCTGTTGTTCTTCGAATGCAAATGTTTTTGATTCATTAAATCGAAGATACAAACTTCTTACTTTTCAATTGTTTTTTCGGCTTTGGGAACTCGTTTGCCGAATGTCGATTCAAGTGCATCGGCATCGACGCCTTCAGCGAGCTGTTTAATCGACGGTAATTTCTGCGCTAATAGATTCGCTCGTTCAGGATCCGATTTCAAATAATGAACGATTAATTTCGATAAAGTATTTGTATCATTCGGATAAAGTCTAAACTCACATTTTCACATTCAACAAAAGAAATCGTTTCTCAAAAAACAAACTTATGAAGAATCTCCAACATTTCCGTAACACGTTGTCCATTGCCTTGTTTTTCTTGATAGTTTATATTTTGTTTGATTAAATAGGCAAGTGAACGTGAATATTTGCCTTTGGTTTTCTCGAGATTATACAATCGATCAACGGCTTCATTTAGAACTTCACCGGCCGATTTCGAATCTTCTAAATAATTATAAAGCGTAACTAACGTTGCGACCTAAAATAGAACGAAGCATTATTTTTGTCTTTTCTAATAAAAATGAAACTCTTCAAACTAACAATTCCTGGTTTAATTAATAATTCATCGTCCTTTCTTAAATAATCACAAGCTTGATTCACTTTGCCTTGAAAAAAAGAAAAGAAAGAACGTTCAACGAGAGTTTCGAAAGGCGCAAACCTTGTGAAAGAAGAAGTTGAACGTAAGTCAATCGACAGTAGAGTGAAGCGCGTTGTTTACTGTTTTCGATAAATTCCTGAAATTCGAATTCATTTTTGTTTTCGAAAGAATTTAATCGATTGTTTTCTGTCAATTACTTGTAACAATTGAGTAGCTTCGGTGAGTTTCTTTTCTTTCATTAATAACGAAACTTTGGCTAAGACAATTGTATCGTCGGTTTCAGCGGGTTTAAGGACGATTTTATCGAGAATACGTCGAGCTGTTTCGAGCTAAATTAAAGTTTTTTTGATTAAGATCGTTTTTGCTTTAGTTAGGTAACGATTTACTTGTCCAGTGTAAATGGCTAATAAAGCTTCGTTGACCTGAACGATTTTCTTTTGGAATGAGTTTAGTTTGGGTTCAGCTTCGGGAGCTGTTGCTGCTTTGATACGTTTACGTGAATCGAATAGATTCTGATCGCGATTGAGCACAGCAAGATTATTCGATGCAACTGCAATCACTGCTAAATCTGTTGGCCTAAAAATCGACGATGTTTTCCATAGAAAATATTCCTCAAAATTTTACTTCGATTTAAGAACATCGTTGTACAATGTCAATGCTTCGACATTTTTGTTTTGTTGTTGAAGACAATAAGCTAATTGTACTCTGAGGGAAATGAGAGAAATTGGTTGTTTGATGAGAAAAACAACGAATTTTACCGAATGTTTGCAGTTTCACGAAGAATTTCATCTTCAGTCATGTCGCCTTCTTCTTCTAGTTCTTGTCGACATTGAACTATTGAAATCAAATTAACACTCAAATCAAATGGATCAAATGTTTACTATCGGCTTTTCGAAGTTTTGCTTCAGCTTCGACGTATTTTCCTGAACTGAGTAAAACACAAGCTGAATTATAAGTTGTATCGTAAGTTTCATCAGTTAAATCATTATCCGTCTAAATATTTCAATCAAACCAAAAGCTCAACTCATCGTTCGTTTTTTACTATTTGATATTTAGTCGATGGTTCAGCTAATTTCAACATCGCTAAAGCAGCGATATAGTTCGCTTGTCGTGTCGATTGATCTCCATCGGGATTAGTTTTAATCAATGTTCGATATAAATCAACACATTCGCTGAATTTTTCCAATTTGAAAAGCTTTGAATCGAAAGAAAAAAGAAAAAAATCTCTCATCGATGTCGTTTCAGCTATTTTAATTAATTTACCACTTGAGCAAGAAGCTCTTGTTCACGTTCGTCTAAGTCTCTCTTGACATTTGTCAATGTATTATGCGCATCTTCAATTCGATTCAAACGATACTCGCAATAGGCACGTTCGAAGATCAAATCCCTATGAAAATTAAACAAAATTTAATCTTTGAAAATCGATTTTTCGTCTTACGACGTATCGAGAGTATTTTTAACAATTGTTGCCAATGCTTCATCGAATTTATCGAGTTGCATGAGACAAATGATTTTGCAATGTGTTGCTTTGTTTTCATTATTTGCAAAACCCAAAACTGAAGTTCAATGGAAAAAATTCGAATGAAAAATGTTGAAAATGAATTTTACTTCGTTTTGTAACTTTCAAAGCTCGATCCCAATCTTGTGTTTGACCGTATTTCTGCAATTCGGCGTACAACGGACGAAGTTGTTCGTCGAGTTTCTCTTGTTTTTCGTTGGTCATCTTGAATAGAAAAGCAAAATAATCGTTAAAATTTCACAACGTTCTCGACAATTTGAATTGTTGAATTTATTTGTAAAAGAAAATCAAATTAAGAAAGTAATCCTCGATTTGCTTTTTGTGCAGCACGATCTCGTCGATTGTGATTGCCTTGCGATGATTTATGTGCATCTTTCCAACGTCGATTATGTTGAACGGCATTGCTCTGACCACGACCACGAGCAGCACCAACAACATCACGTTGTTGTTGTTGTTGTTGTTGTTGTTGTTCGGCGTGTGTTCGATGAGGTTGATGGCGTTGTTGCCAAGCGGCACGTTGTTGAGCCCAACGTTCTCGAACAACTTCAGGATTTTCAACAAATTGATCTCGAGATTTCTTCTTCAATAAAAAACCAAATCAATATTTTCAATCAAAACAAGTCGAATTTACTTTCTGTTCTTGATCTTCATCATCATCATCGTCATCATCGTCGTCATTCTGACGAAAATGTCTCGATTGTTTACCATGCAATCTAAGTCCAAACTCAGTCGATTTCCTCAAGCAATCTTAATTAATGTCAAACCTGTTTTCGTTCTTCTGTAGATCATTATCAATATTATCGTCTTTATCTCTCACATTGACAACACCGTCATCATATGTATCATCATATTCATCATCGTATTCTCCATCGGAATCACCATCTTCGACGAGAGCTAAACGAGCATAACGCTCTTTCAGTCCGTCTAAATGCGATTTATCATCGAATTCTTTGAGTATATCTTGAGTTCTTTTTCCTCGATGAATTCTCGATCGATCGACATTCTCTCGATTGAATATATCAAATTCATCGTTATCGTAAATATTTGAACGTTGCTCAAGAATCGATGACGGTTTGCTTGTCACCGATCTTTCACTGTTAATTGTCGTTGTTTGCTCAATTTGAATAGTTTTCGGTACGGTATTATCAAAAAGTGCGTTGACAAGTTGCTCAGTATTATTATTATAGTGTTTTAAACAAGCCTAGAATAGGAAAACATGATTCGTTTAAATAATTAATAATATTTATTTAAGATCTACGCTTAGTTTTCTCTCTCTCTCTTGTTATGTTTAGAAGCCATTGCCCTGCCACGATTAATTCTCCTCTTTTTCTATTCTGTAGAAAGAAAAAAAAAGTATGACTCGTTGTTGTTCAGCGAGGATTTATTTTCTATTCAACAGATTTGCTAAGGACACTTAACAGTTTTTACTTTAGCTAGCTCGTTTTCTCTTTTGTTCTTGACATCGAGTCGATCCTATTACTTTGGTCTTCTCTCTTAATCTCGTTTACATTTACATTCAAACCACAACACATAAGCAAAAAGCAAATCACGAGAGAGAGAAGATTTTTCTTCGTCTTAATATCTCAATGCACGTCGTTGCCCTATCACTCGTAGGTAATGATGATGGATATAATAGTTTAATGCATGACTACACGTATTTATATGTGCTTGAGAGCAGAAGAAGAAGAAGAAGAAGAAAAAACACCATTTCATTCCTTCGTTCTTTGAATACGATTGAAATATGTTCGACATTTAGAGACAACATTCTTCATTTAACTGAGTTGAAAGTCGAACTATGGGTGCTTCTCAATCAATACCGGATTCGGTCGATGTCGACGAAATAACCAATAATACGGGCCTTTCGAAAAAGCAAATTGCGTCGCTATGGACACGATTTCACGAACTCGATCGAGATGGTCGTGGCGATACCAAAGGTTACAAAGGATATTTGCATGCCGATGATTTTCGTCGTGTGCCGAAATTCGACGAGAATCCGATCGCCGAACGTTTAATCACCGTTATTCTCAACGATTACGGTTCCGATGGCAAACTCAATTTCCCTCAATTCGTTTATTTTATGAGCACATTCGGTCAATCGGAACGCGGGGGTCATCACCACCACCATCATCACCATCAAGGCAAACGTCATTCAATCCCAACTCCTGCTCGTCCGTCAACAAAAACCGACCTTGAAAACGTAAAATACTCGTACGATGATACGCCGAAAACTCGAAAGATCAAATTCATGTTTCGAGTAAAATTTCTTTGAAATCGAAAAAAGAAATCTCGTATCTCGATTTGTCTAGATGTATGACATCGACCGAGACGGTCGTTTGTCGAAAGAAGATGTTCAAGAAACACTGAAAAACATGGTAATTTAACTCGATTCGATTGAGATTCGCATTTTGTTTTCTGTTGAATTAGGTCGGTAAAATCAGCGACGACGAAGCGTCGATCATTGCTGAGAAAGTCATTGGTGAATTCACCGATGATCAACCGCACTCAACTGTTTCGTTAGAAAGCTTCGAGAAAACTCTTCACACTTTAGCATTCAACGATAAAATGGGTCTTAAACTTTTGAAATAAAGGAAAAAAAAAACTTTTTGTTTCGTCCTACTTCGACGTATTTTTCGTCTAAATCAGGAAAAAGATCTCGAATCATTTGAACATGTGGATTTGTTGAGATTTGCTTCTTGGGAGCAGATGTTTCGCCTGATGTTATTAACTTCCGTTTACATGATGGCGTTCCGTAGAGTTCAATCGATTGTCGAACACCATCGGAATAGAATTTAATCTGTTGTTCGTCTCTAATCAAACGAAAAACTGATATTATTCAACGAGGAAATCGGTTTTTTTTGTTACAAAAGTCCGGTGGTTTGATGAACAATCTCGATGATTTCGAGCAGATTGAAATAATCTTCGAATGCAGCGAGAAATCGTTTCTCCGTGATCAACAACGAAAGAATATTGATCAACGATTCGAAATGTTCAGATTTGTTTCTAAATCAAAACGCGAATAACCGATCGATTCGTCAAAACAAAGTTATTTTACTCGTCATTGATCAACTGATTGATACAGCACGAGGTGAACAGCTCGTTGAATAAATTGATCACTTCGTATTTCGTTTCTTCGAAATATTCGTTTTCCTGATCAACTCGTTCGAAAGCTCGGAGAAATGTTTCGTATAAATCGATTAACCTGTTCAAATAAAAATCTTTTCTAGTTAAATTTGCTGATTCTTCATCGCGTACTTGCGTGAGATGAAAATGTTCACCGAAAAGAATCGAATTTCCTTCGGGATAAACCGATAAAAACCGGTTGATTGTGCAACTTAAGTCGAGAATATAGTAAAGCAAATCCTGAACATCGCCAGCTGGTGATTTGCTCGTCGTCGAAGACAATTTCTTCGGACCGGTCTGAGTGTGAAAGACTTTGATTCGGTTGTTAATCACCTCTTTTATCGATTGAAGAGCATGTTGAAGATCTTTTCTGTAGCCCGGTTGTTGTTTGAAAATGTTGCCGATCATTTTCGTTAGGAGATCTTTGTTATTCGATGAATAAAGCGAACAAATATCGAAGAGACGAGGAATGTCGAAGATGTAATTGTCGTAGATTAACTTGCCGAAACCTTCGGGTGTGAAGAAATTTTCCTAGAGAAGTTTGAGTTTGGCTCTTTTTTCGGTCAAAATTCGAGGAGAAAACATACGGATGACTCTTTGTGAGTCGAGAGACGGAGGATACAGAGAAACATGAGACGAGAGACCGTGTCTTCGAGTTGTTTTGCATCGGGAACGAAGGAATAGACGTCCGATGGACTCGTTCGTTGCGGTCTGAGTGAAAGAGAAATTTCGAATTGAAGAGAACAGAGATTTGGATTACCTCGGTGCATAACGAAGATAGGAATCGAACATACAATGAAAATCTTTGTTGAATGCAACCTGAATTCAGTGAAATGAGGATTTTTGAGAGAAAATCAAATCTTCAACGAACTTCACACCAAAATTTCGCGTGAGTCAATTGCAATAGCCAAGTTAAATCCTCGGAAATAAACCTCATACGCTCAGTCCATTGCTCGATCGCTGCATTATCTTCGAGATGAGCGGGCAGAGGAGTATAAGTAACAAAGTAATGTTGTTCAGTGTTCGAAGAACTCTGCAGATAGGAATCAAATATGAGCAAATTGCTGGTTTTTTCGAAAGGATATTTACGAGAATTGGAATACGTTGTTCTTGAATTCCTTTTTTTTCGATTTTAAATTGCTGATCCAATGCAATAGCCATGTGTGTTTTCGTTTGATTTCAGAATCTTTAGACAATTGTGAAAATCGATTTTCACGCAAGAACACGAAGTCTAGCGTGAGTCGAACCAATCAAAAATCTTTATTGAAACTCCTTCAATCTCGAATATTTTTCAAATTCAAATAATCCAACAAAAAAACATCGAAATAAATTTATTTTCTCATTAAAATAATCTCTCATTCAACATGCATAACCGAGCTATTTCAATGCATTCAAACGATTAACCAATGAAAATCGAATTCTTTCTGCGTCCCAAACTGTGTGTTGTCTTGTTTACTGTCGTATCTCAATCTATTTGCTCGAAGATCATCGAAACAACAACGTCAATGTCCAAAAAACGACTAAAATCATCTTAGAAATCCTTTGATTTCCAAACAAAATATCAAATTCTTGATATTTCACCACAATTCGTAAGTAAAAACACCATTGAAAACAACGAGCAACTAATTAGTTTCTTGTTTTTTTCCTTCATATTCTTTTGTTCGTTTGTCTCTGAATACATCGAGAGAAATAGTCAATTGTCTGTCGACAAAGAAAAACGCAGAAACGAGACCGAGCGCGAGAGAGAAAAAACAAAAAAGCTGCACATCGGTTGCATTTACTTTTTATCGACAAAGACAAAACACGAAAAAAAAACCCGTCGCAGCTGGTTTTCGATTCGAAACCAAAACAACAACAACAATGTCTTTCGACTAAATATTAAAACCAAAAAGCAAATGTTTAATTAATAAAAAAAAAGTGAATCAGTTGTTTATTTCGTTCTGTGTTCTTTTCTTTGCGTTGTCAAATCTTGCTTTTTTTCTCTTCTCTTCTCTTCGCTCGGCTCAACCAATCGCTTTGCAATTCAACGTAGGTCAGGCATGCTTCGCACGATGCCCGAGATTGTCATTAATGTGCGTCTGTGTAGACGATAGCTACCGCCGCTGCCGAGCTCGAATGAAGAGAAAACAACACACACGCACACAAGCTAAAGAAAAGAGAAGAAGAAAAAAAACGCGACTATCGAACCAAACCTTTTGATAGATCGAAGAAAGAGGAAAGAAAGAAAGAGAAAAAAAACGCGAGAGACTCACGCGTTCTCTCCCTCTTTCCCTTTTTTTCTCTCTTTACGTATATGTAGCCAAAAGACATCACTGCACTCCTGGGGTAGGCTGTTGCTGCTCTGTCTCTGTCTCTCTCTTTCGATTTCTTCGTTGTATATAGAGAAATAGTTTTGTTTTCTGGACTAATTTTCCGAATTTTGTGTCTTGTTTTCAGTTGTCTGTGTATGACAGTCCGCATATGTTCACACCAAAGATTATTATTACCAATGCAGAGTGATGTTTTAAACGATCAACAAGCACAACAATCGAACGATACTGATTGTTCGTCGTCATTATCGACCAAAGCTTTGATTTATTCCGGTTTAAAATTGGTTTGTCGACGAGATTTTCTTTGATTTTAATCGAAAATTTTCGTTGTTTTTCAGCATCCTAAACCTCTCGTGCCAACAATCTCGATGCCCGGCGTGGCCAGTCCATTATCAATCGTCAAAAAACTCTCCATCCGTAAGTTTCTTCATTTTCCAGCTCATTCGAATTCGATTTTCTAGCCGATTCACATCTCGACAATCGCCATTCATCGACCACGACGAATCCAACGAGCACGCCGATTCGTCTGATCACTCCGACGGGCAAATCTTCGCCGCCCAACGGAACATTTCCAACCTACATTCTAAATCACCAACAAAACAGTACAACAACAGTAACCAAACCATCGAATTCCTCGTCGTCGTCTCTGCTGACTTTGATTCCACCGGGCACGACTTCGCCGAAAATTCAAACGCTAAACAGCGTGACAATTTCCTCGGCCGCTGACATGTCGACCGTCGACTCGAAATCGACGCTCACCAATCCGAATCAGTCGCTTTTTCTCTCGAAAAATCGCGTCACACTCGTTCAACCGCTGATCACCAACTCGAACGCCTCGGCAACCAACACCAACACCAACAACAACTTCTGGCAACATTCTCAACCTCCATCGAACTCACAACCGACGAAAATCTTCTCGATTCCGACCGCCAAAATGCTTTCTCGGCCCGTTCAATTGATTCCAACGACTGAACATCATCCTCATATCACGCATATTCAAACTGTAAAAGCCGAAAAACCCGACGCCTATCCGATCAGCATGCACATCGGCGTGTCTTCGCCGACGACCAACGAAAATCCGATGAAAAACTTCGAACCATCGACGCATCCGGCGTATATTCACATGCAGCTACTGCCGACATCGAACGCAGATTCGATGAATTCAGCGCAACAACCAGTTCAATTCACTCTTCCATCGTCGGTTTTGATCTCCACGACCCAACGAGCGATGGATCACAACAACAATCATCAATCGACGAACATAACCACGCCGATTATCCGCGAAATGACGACCGAAGAGAAAAATCAAGACTCAACAATCAATAAAATCCGTAATTTCCTCTCGATTTCATCTTTTACTTTCACTCAGCTCTCTTTTTAGTTCAAACAAACAAAAATTCAGCGAAAAATCGAGCTCGAATTCCGCTGCAACCGTCGATTCAACAAACAACCATTCGACAACCGAAAAAACACAAACTCAACGATGACGAGCAAGTTTCCTCGTCGGAACCGCCGAAGAAACTCGCACATTTCGAACAGTTTTCTCATTCGTCGAAATTCGCCGTGGAAAACACGACGCCGATGAATTTCGCTCGGAAACGACGTCACGCCAAGAAACTCAACGCGTCCAACGAAAACCACAAGCAGATTTCCTCGACATCCGAAATCAACATCGAACAAATCGACGACGAACTTTTGAAACGACTCGCTCAAGATTTTGTCTACGTCGACAAAACGACGGGTCTCCATTGGATTGCAGCGAAAACTCGATCGAAATCGATGAGCAATTTGGTCTCGAGATTCTCCTGGAAACCGAAAATTAATCACTATGAGAAATATTCAGATATCATTCGAACGAGTAAACGATCGAGTTTAGTTTAGTTTTCTTTTTTTTACCTTTTTCGAGTTTATTTTTAGATCCCAAACGAACTGTGCCGGTCAAAAGTCTCGAAACCATTCGACAGCAACTAACCGAACCGTGGTCGTCGTGGAGAATCGATCAACTGACGAATTATTTATCTGATCTAGTAAAAAAAAGCATTCGAGGAATCTCAAATTTAGTAAAAATTTTTGTTTTTAAAGACACAGGATGAGCAAATGACAATCAATGAACTAACCGATCTAACGCGTTCGTTAGACGTCAGCGATCAATCGACTCGAACGACAATCGAAGATTTAGTTCAAGTAAAATCAATTCTTTCGAGAAAAAAAAACGTTCATAAAATCTGTTTTTCAGGCGAATATTCAACGGCATCGCTGTTTTAGTGAACAATTAACTCAAATCTCGAATGTTCTTATTAATTTACTCGAACATGGAAATACAATCCGAGATCTATCGAAATGTCCGACGAACAAACGGACTAAAGACCGATAGCATCTCATGTTAACATTTGTTGTTTTTGTGTCTTGAAAAAATCTCATTGCGATGACTTTTCTTTATGCAATAACTTCTTCTTTTCTCGGTACCGGTGGTTGTTTTTGTCATTTGTTTATGTAGAAAATGCACACACACATATACATACGAAGTTTAAAAACAAAAGAGAATTTTACTGGATAAACATTTTTGTTCTTGTCGTGCGTTTTTCTATATTCATTTGAACAGTTACAACAACAAAAAGCAAATATCAAGCCAGTCGATGAATCCTATGCTTCTCTCTCTGTCTGTATTTCTCTCTCTCTCTCGTTGTACATATCCTTTATCTATTTTTCACATGAAAAACTCGATGTATTTCGATTTTTTGTTTGTTGATGTTGTTGAACATATTCTTCTGCTTGTTTTCTCTTCTCTCCTCTCTCTCTCTCTCTCTCTCTCTTTCGATATGATAGTGTCTCACTTATTCTTTTTCGTGTGTAGTGTGTCTTTCATACGACGAATTGTTGTTGAATGTATGAAAGAGAAAACTTAAACGAACGCTATTTGTGCGTGTTTGTATATATTTATTAAAAAAAAGACAAAAGAAAAGAACGAAGAATTGATATAGATAAATGTGTTTCGATGTTCTTTATAACAAAAAAAAACGCGAATGATAAGTTATTCGATGAGAGTTGTAGGTGGAGTTTATTTGATTTTAAAACGTTGGATAAGAAACATTTTAGATTTTTGATACACTAAACAACGAATAGTGTGAGCATGGATTCAGTAGCAATAGCAGATGGAATACCGCAAAATTCGAAGTATGTTTTAGTTTGATTTTATGGGTAAAGGAAACACACGATGAGATTTGAGTGTTGTTTTAGTGAAGAGAGATTTAAACAATTGGTGGAGAAGTTTAAAAGTATTTATAAAGATACACAACCGCAGTTTATTTGCCGAGCACCTGGCCGAGTTAATCTAATTGGTATTTGTTGATAACGAAAAAATCGATTTGTAAGAGAAGAAAATTTATGTTTTTTATCAGGTGAACATATTGATTATTGTGGTTATTCGGTTTTGCCTATGGCTGTTGATCAAGATATTGTCTCAGTTTTTGCGCCTACGGATGGAAATGAAGTCGAAATTAGTAACAATGATTCGACATTTGAGTATGAAAAGATAGTTTATTGAATTTGATTTGAGAATCTGTTCTAGTTCGGGTGTATTTAATATCGAGAAATTCTCAATTTCCTATGAAAAATCTGTTTGGTATGAATATTTTAAATGCGGTATCCAAGGAATTCGAGATAAATTTCCAGATATTAAACTAAAAGGTACAACGAAGATCTTTTGCACATTCGTTGAAATTATTATGTCTTGTTTTTTTCCTGTATCAGGTATGAAAGTGTTAATCGATGGAACAATTCCACGTAGTGCAGGTCTTTCATCATCATCTGCTCTGGTTGTTTGCTCTGCGTTAACAACAACACTTAGCAATGGAATTAATATTAATAAGGTTGATATTTGTTCTCATCTTTTTGTTTTATTGTTGTTGAAACGAACTCATTTTCAATTGAATAGACTGATCTCGCTGAACTTTGCGCTGAATGTGAGAAATACATTGGTACACAAGGAGGTACTCGATTGAATTTCAATTTTAATTTAATAATCTATTTGTTTAATCGTGTTAACAGGTGGCATGGATCAAGCAGCATCATGTCTCGCACGTAGTGGTTCGGTAAATTTGAACGATTGGATTTCATTGTTTGTATTGATTATATGAATTAATTATTTAGGCAATGTTAATTAGTTTTAATCCATTGAAAACGCAGGATGTTATTTTACCTATTGGTTGTGCTTTTGTTGTGACACATTCGTTGACTGAAGTGAATAAAGCAGCAACAAATCATTTCAATACACGCGTATCCGAATGTCGACTAGCGACTCAAGTAATGCAATCATAAATTTGAGATTCTTTTTTTTCTAATTTTTTCCTTCGAATAAATAGATTTTAGCGCATGCAAAAGGTCTCGATTGGCGAACAATTCGTAAACCTTTTGAATTGCAAATTGCACTCGAGTGTAGCATTAATGAATTAGAACAATTTGCTGAAGTATCACTTCACGAAGCTCCGTATACATTCGATGAAATCCTTGGAATTTTAAATGTTTCGGCTGATGAATTGACAAATCTGAGTATTCGAGGAAATCTCGATCGAGGCACGAAGAAATTTCTTCTTCTTATTAATCGATTGAATATGAATTTCATTTTTCTTTTCAATTAGAACAAAAATTTGAATTATTCAAACGTATGAAACATGTTCTCAGTGAAGCCAATCGTGTTTTATTATTCAAACAAGTTTGTGATTCAAATAGTCATGATCGTATTGAAACACTTGGCGAATTGATGAATCAAAGTCATAATAGTTGTTCGAAATTATACGAATGTAGTAGCGAAGAACTCGATGAGCTGACTGATATCTGCCGGTAAGACGAATTTGTCTGTTCGATTTTATTTGTTCGTTTGTTTAGACAAAGTGGTGCGCTTGGTTCTCGTTTAACAGGCGCTGGTTGGGGTGGTTGCGCTGTTTCGCTTGTTCGTCAAGAAAATCTCGACGAATTCATCGACAAAGTTCGAAAGGGATTTTATTTCAATGACAAAAACCCCAAACGAGCTGCCAAAGCTGATCAAAGTATATTCCCGAGCTTACCTGGTTGCGGTATTTACGCCGTCCGTTTACAACAATAATAAACCTTTTAAAAGCATTCTTAACGAAAGACAATATGTGATAGATAAATATCCTCATGGTGAACGGGTTTAACAACTTTTTTGCTTCGTTTTATTTTAATCAATCCAGTTGTCAGGACAAGATTTTCTTTTTTCTGTTTATTTCGAATTTTAACCAGAATGAAACAACATTGTTTTGCAAAAATTCAAATTGCACTTGATGATGATTTGAAGTAGTCTCATTTGACTTGTTTGCTTTTTATTTGTTTTTCTACCAAACAAAGAATACTTGTTCCGATTCGTTCGTGAAAAACAAAATACTCACATTTTCGCTTGGTTTTCGTTCTTTTTATCCAAATAAATTGCTCAAATTTGTTCGATTCACAAAACAAAACACAACATAGATCATTATTCTCAATCTGTAAATCGAGATGAACAAGGTTAGAATTTTAATGAATAGAGAAAGAGAACTCTGAAATTTTCTCTTATACAAATATAGTTACAGCAATAACATACAAGCTCTCACACCTTGGCTGTGTCTGTTTTTTTTATTCGTTTTGAATGATCACTTATAGAAATTCTTCTTGCTTTCTCTTTCTCGCTTCTACTGATTTGTTTTATATGCATATATATATATATACATCACCGTGTATGTTGATATTACGTTGATAGAGCAACATCTTTCGTATCCGAGTGATTCGTTTTTTCTTCTTCTCTTTCTCGTCCTTTTCTTGTTTTAAAACATGAACAAGAAGTGTCACTTGTGAATAAGTTAAAAAGAACGGGGTTATGTCTTATTCAATTTTGTCAATAGATGGTTTTCTTGTCAAACAAATACTCGGATGAAAACAAATAATATTGATTATTTTCGAATATGTACACAAAAAATCGACGAAAAAATACTTCGGATAATGTTGAGATTCGAGAGAATGAACGCAATGTCGATGATGAAGACGATCAACGAAAACAACAACAGTTTTTTACATCTAAACATCATCGACAACAACAAAATTCTTCGCCCGGTTCTCAAACGATTTTCAATCTTTCAAGTAAATTTCGTTGGAGTTTTTACGATCGAAATTAAAACGAAATTCTTCATTTAGCTCCCGTCGAAACCGATAAATCAACTAGTTATATAGCTCATTTACTTCACGAAGCTGATCTTCCAGCTTTGGTCGAATTAGATTCAGTAAATCGTATTAAATATCTTCTCGATGAACGTGTTCATCTCTCAACTCAAGTTGTTTTTGTTGTTTTTTTCTCGAATTTTGATTCATTTTTTGTTTGTTCAGATGGAACTTGTTCGATCCCAATATGAAAAACAATATTCTCTTCTTAAACGTCGTTGCGAAGAAGTCGAAAATGCGAACGAAAACCTCACGAATCAATATCGTTCAGCATCGAAAGAACTTCTTCTTTACAAAAATCTCGTTGATTCTCCTAAATCCAAAGATAATCAACAATTAAAATTTACTATCGATCAAATTCTCGAAGAGAATCAACAATTATACGCCGAATTAAATCATTTTAAAACGAGTGATCCCGTTTACGAACAAGTTCAATTATTAGAAACTACAAATCAACGTTTACAAGAACAAGTTATTCAACTTGTCAACGAAAATTCTCAATTGAAGAAATTATTAAATTTCGATGAGACAAAAAACGTAAAACTACGTCTTACAAAAACACTCGAAGAATGTGAACATTTAAAAATAATCAATCAGACTCTACTTCAACAAACATCGAAAACACCATCTCCGAAACAAGTTCGACTTTTGCTGTTTTTTTTTCTGTCTCTCCTTCACTTGCGTGTTTATTTTTCAGGCACATCGATTAACGATCAATGATTTTTCATCCGATGAAGTTGTTGAATTACACGAACATATTCAACGTCTCGAACAAACGCTTCAACAACGTGATCACGAACTGCACAAACTACAAAACGAAATCGAAAAAGGCACGAGCTCGATTATGAGTTCGATCGAAGATCTTTATCTTGTTTCATCGAATGTTTCTTCAACGAACGCTCTTATTAAATCTCAACCGACGGTTGACGAACTTCAGAATGAAGTCGATCAATTGCACGATAAACTCGACGAGTTAACACAGGAGAATCAACTTCTCAAAAACCGAACGCAGGAGTTCGACACGATTTTCGAGGAAAACGAATATCTCTACGCAGAAAAAAGCCAATGGAACGACGAAATTGAACGATTAAAAATCCGGCAAATGCTTCTCGAACAAGAAATTCATACGCTGAAAGAACGTGAAAAAGAATCCCTTGTTACCAACGATTCGACGACAAATTCGAATTTTTCACAGTTAAAACACAAACTCGATTGGTTCAATCAAGCAAATAATCAATTACAAGTCGAAATCGTTCGTTTACATGAACAAAACGAGCTAATCAGTCAAAAATACGAACAAGCGAAAGAGGATTTAGTTAAAAAAACTCAACATTATCAACAAATCCTCGAAGCTGCTCAAGATGAACAAAAACTTCCTCAAGTAACCCGAAGACATTTCGTAATCACTCATTTTCTCGTTTAGGAATTGGCACGAATCGAAAAGGTCAATGCCGAAATGGAAATCCAATTCGAAAATGAAAAACAAAAATACGAAGACATCATCATCGATTTAGAAGAACAAAGCGAACAACGAGAACAGAAATACAGCGTAAGATTAGCCAAATAAACAAAACTTTCGACTATTTCTGACAATTGAACAGACACTTTATGATACAATTGGCCAACTGCAAAATGAATATCGACAGAAAGAACTCGAATTTGTTCATAAAATGGATGAGATTGTCAAACAACGAGATGCTATGCACACGCAACTATCATCATTTCAACATGCCTGCGAGCAAATGCAACAGGAGAATAATTCATTGAAAGACGAAGTAGAGTTTTACATTCGAAAAATTCGCTTTTTTTTCTACTCTGTAAAATAAAGATCAATTCAAAGAATGATATCAATCGAGATCTTAAACTCGCATTGACATCATCGAATAACGATACTCAAACGATTTACACTCAACTTCGACAGATGAATTTAAATCTCAACGATTCACAAAATAAATACGGACAAGAACTCGAACAGTTACGTTCGGAAAACAAACAACTTATCGTAATTTTTTTCAAAAGAAAAACAAAACAGCGAAAACTTGTATTTTTCGTTCTTCTAGACGAATTACGATGGAGAATTATTAAAACTTCATCAAACAATCATTCAATTACAACATGACAATAATCAATATGCAAGTCAAATCGAACGATATCAAATCAATATCGATAAACTTCAAAGTGAAATCAACGAAAAACAAACTGTTCGTTCATTTTTTTTTATCATTTCCTATCGAACTTGTCTATTTATCTAGTTTATCGAGCAAATTCAAAATGATCTCGCCGAACGATCAGCTCTGCATATTAGCATTAATAATCAACTAACACAGGAGAATAAAGTCAAGACACTGAAGTTAACCGAACTCGAACAATCTCTTGCACAAGAACAACAATATGTAACAAAAACAAAAACTTAATAAACGAGTTTAGTTCTGAATTTTTCTCTTCAGAAACTTGAACTTCAACGAACAATTCACGATCTTGAAACTGAATTACTCCAATCTCGAACGATTACGAAAGAATCGCTCGAGAAAAGCGATGAATTCGAACGACGTTTGCACGAAAGTGACAAACATTTTCTTCATTTAAACGAAACAACTGAACCAACACGACGAGAATTGCATACGCTCCGAGTCGATCTCATCGCTAAAACCGATCAAAATACAACTTTACAACATAGCATCGAGGACGAAAAACTCAAACGGTTCGTTTGCTTTCGATGAATTTCGAAATTTCTCATTTTTATCTTCGATTTAGACAACGATTAGAAATGAAATTAAAACGTTTGAAAGACGAATATCTAACTGTTCGAAAAGATCTTTACAATCGAATCGAAGAAACAAATAAACTCCAACATGAAATCATTGAGTATCGTTTCAAAGCGGATTACTATTCCGAATTATACAATCAAACATTTCAATCCAATGAAAATCAATCGTCAACAGCTGTTCAATTGTATTTAAAAGAAAAGGCTGATAATCAACATTTGCACGTACGATACGCGAATCTGCAACAAAAATGCGAACAATTACAGAAAAATTATGAAACTATCAAAGATAAATACAAACAACGTTTGCACGAAGAACGGTAATTATTTAAAACGAATGAGAAAGAAAAGTATGTGTGTGTTTGCTAGAGATTTATTCGAACGAACGAAATTGAAATATCTTGAGCATATTAAAAATGTTCAAAAGGATCTCAATGAAACACGGCAATTGCTGGAGAAAGATGCCGAATTAAAATTGAATCAAGAAGCAGCGTATCAACAGTTGATCGACGAACGACGACAACTACTAACGAGGTAGAATATGAAAATAGAAAGCCGATTAAATATTCATCTGTTCGTTGTTTGTTTAGTATGATTGATAAGGATGCTAAAGTACGTGAAATGCGTCGAGATAATCTTTTATTAACATCGAAAATACAATTATTGGAAAATCAAATGGAAACTTTAAATGAACGAGTCGATCGAACATTACGTGAACGAAGTTTACTTCGTCGAGATGCGAATATTTCTATAGGTGTTAAAAATTAAAAGCAGTTTTTCGAATAAGATCTTCAAATTTTTCTTCATTCGTTTATAGAAAAATTTGCAAAGAATGAGATCTTATTCTCTCTTTTTTTTTATGTTTCACGGTCAGATATGATTGCTTTGACCTTTGTGATAAAATTAGAACAGCTCATGAATGTGATTCTAACAAATTCTTTTGTTTAGAGTATTTTTTTACATTTCTTTTGTTTTTTGTGTGTTCAATCGATCGATTAAATAAACTTTTCTCAACTCCTCAGTGCATAAAAAGAAACTGAACAGCATAGATGTCACTTGACAGCATAAATCAAATAAGGTTTCTTCGAATAAAGTAACATGTATAGTTTTTATTGGTCCATTATATTCAAACGCTAAAAAACAACAGAAACAAATTTGCGTCAAAAGTACTCGTACTTGTTCGTCATTTAACCATAGAAAGTATTTGTTGACTTTAACTAATGACTACTTATTTACGTCGTGTTTTTGTTTGAATTGTCTTTTGTTTTTATCGATGACGAACAGTGTTGTACCTCAACTTTCTGTCGAATTAGTTCACACATTTCGTGGTCATACATCGGATGTAAATTCAGTTATTTTCTCTCGAACATCATCGTCATCACCTTTAATTGCCTCATGTTCATCAGATAAAACAATTCGATTATGGAATTTAAATGATCAATCATCGAAAACATTGACTCGACATACGTATCAAGTGCATTGCCTATGTTTTTCGCCGATTGTTCACGATGATCAAAACGATTCAACAAGCAAATACATGGCATCGGTTTCAACTGATGGAACTTGTTTGCTTTGGGATTTATCTACAGATTGTGTTCTGAAAGAATATAAACATGATAGTGATTCTCCAATTCGGATTTGTCAATTTTCAGCTGACGGAACTCTTTTAGCAACAGGTAAATGTTTGTCTGTTGTTGTTGTTGTTTATTGACTGAGAGATGATGTTTTTCTTTAGCTGGCGATGATGAATTGATAAATCTTTGGGATATAACCAGTGCCGCCAATCGACCAGTGAAAACTCTGACTGGTCATTCGGCATCGATCGTTGCTCTAAGATTTTTCTCGAATCTTTTAATCTCCGGATCGTTTTACGGTGATTTAAAACTTTGGCTCGTTGATTCTTCGTTTACAGGACATATTTATTTCGAACGTGAAGCTCATGATCTCGGTGTGACATGTATCGATGTTTTATCTCCTCAATCCATCGAAAATCATCATCATCATCATCACCCGCCCTACTTCATCGCGTCAGGTGGCAATGATAATCTAGTTAAAATTTGGCATTGTTCATCATCGTCGTCCAAACAACATCTGACACTCATTCGAACATTGAAACGACATTCCTGTGCAGTTATGTGCGTGTCTTTCGGTGCGAAAGAATATTTAGCAAGTGGCTCCGGTGATAAATCGATTGTCATTTGGAATTATGAGACCGGTCATTTAGTTCATCAGTTCACTGCTCATGCACGTTATGTGACTTGTTGTTCATTTTCAATCGATGGACGATATTTAGCTTCCGGTTCGAATGATCGTTTAGTTAATCTATGGAAAATCGGTTATCCTGATAGTGAAAAAGCGAAATCGAATAAAATTAAAGAATTCGAATCGATTCCAATCGATCAATGGACAGTTGAAATTGTTCAGCAATGGCTCGAACAATTCAACATAAAAACAAATGTGAATTTAACTGGTAACGATCTCCTATCGAAATCTGACAATGAAATCAACGAATTGTTCAATAAAAATGAACAATTATCAAACGAACTAAGTTCGTTAAGACACAAACATTTTCTCCAACGAATAGCTTCGAAAAAATCGAGCCAAGCAACTTCCATTCCCAATGAATATTTATGTCCGATAACGCACGAGATTATGATCGATCCTGTATGTGTATCCGATGGTTTTACGTACGAGAGAAAAGCTATTGAAGAATGGCTCACGAAAAAACAAACAAGTCCAATTATAAATTCGTCCATTGAAGGCACGCAAATCTATCCGAATAAAATTCTTAAAATGCTAATCGACCGATACATTGAACAAAACTAAACGTTTTCTTTTTTCTTTCTGTGATTCTGTTTTGGAAGAAACTTGTGAATGAATCCAAAAATGTAATTCTATTTTTGTTTAATTTTAGATAAATAAACCCGCTGCATCATGGCATCGACAAAGCCCAATGTGATATTTGTTTTAGGTGGACCCGGAGCTGGTAGATGTTTATAAGAAATTTATTTTTGTCTATTGAAAATCTTTTTGTATTTGTTACAGGCAAAGGCACACAATGTACACGTATTGCTGAAGTGCGTTGTTTTTTGTTTGATTTGCCAAAAATGGAATTGAAATTTGTTCGTTTGTAGACATACGGTTATGTTCATTTATCAGCTGGTGATCTTCTTCGAGAAGAAGCTGGTAAACCGGACTCATCGTTAGGTCAAGAGATCAACGAACATATTAAAAATGGTTCCATTGTTCCCGTTGCAGTCACATGCAAATTGCTCGAAAATGTATGCGAACGAGTTCGAAATCTTCTTGATTTGTCTTTGTTTTGCTTAGGCTATGAAAGCAAGCGGTAAAAATAACTTTTTAATCGATGGTTTTCCACGAAATAAAGATAATGTTGACGGTTGGAATCAAGCCATGGAAGGAAAAGTTAATGTTCAATGCATTCTGTTCTTTGATTGCAGCGAAGAAGTTCGTTGTTGTTGTTGTTATTTGAAAATGTTGAGAATACGAAGTTCGTCTTTTGTATAGACATGCGTTGCTCGATGTCTCGAACGTGGAAAAGCAAGTGGCCGTACTGATGATAATGAAGAAAGTTTAAAAAAACGGTAGACAAATTGTTGATCAAGAAATCTGCAATTGAGAATTCGAATTTTTGTTTAGTATTGTTACTTATAATAATTCAACTCGACCAGTTATCGAAGCGTTTGAAGAAAAGAAATTAGTTCGACGTATCGATGCGTCCAATGATGTTGACAAGGTTTTTCAAGATGTTCAATCGGTTTTCAACAATATTCAATCAGCACAATAATTTATTTATCTTATTCGAGTGTGAACACTTCGGTTTTTTTTTCTCACTTTCATTTATTTTATCGTGCATGAAGAGTTTTTCGATAAATTTATAACAATAATAATTGGTTTTCTCTTTTTTCTGCTCTAGATTTTCTTTTACAATGGTAGATTAAAGGTTCTTTTGTTTCGCTTCTTAATTATTAATTAAACATTTTTCAATAACGATCTAGAATTTAGTAGACTTTCTAAAACATGCAATGAAAGGTGCAGTTCTTGCTCTTCCATTTCTAACTACTTTCATGGATAAAGTAGCGACATTTTCACTTGTCGATGGAATATCGATGCAGGTAGATTCGAATTTAATCACATTCATTGATCAATCTTTATCTAGCCAATTCTGAATCCGAATGGTTTAAGTCGAGATTGGATTCTGATAAAACGATGGCGTATTAATGATTATTTTCTTCAAAAAAATGACATTGTTTCATTTGAGTATGTGCGTCTGTGTGTTCATTGAGTTGAAAAATAGGATTTTTTGTTTTGTTTTTCAATCGAGATCGCCGAGAGAACCGGGCGTGTACTTGATTAAACGTGTTAAAGCCTTAGAAAGTGAAACAATTTAGTAAGAATCTGTCGTGTTAATGGTTGGTTGCGCATTGAATCGAATGTTTGTTTTTTGATAGCGATTCAATGAAAGAAAAAGAAACATACGTCCCTCGAGGACATATTTGGCTCGAAGGTGATAATAAACGAGCTAGTTATGATAGTCGTCATTTCGGTTGTGTAAGTTCGAATGATTTTTATTCAAACAAAAAAACAAAGAGAAAAGCTTCAGCTTTTCGTTTAGGTTCCACGAGGATTAATCACAGGACGAGCAGTTTGTGTTATTTGGCCACCACAGCGTTTTGGTTTGAAATTAACATCTCTAGATGAGAATGATAGTTAATGGCGTTTTTTTCTAAAAGATATTTTCAAAAGAACATAGTCAAATATCAAATCTAATTAAGATTTCAGATAAATGCAACGTCCGATTCGTGGTTTTCGTGGTGGTATTCGTTCTGGTTCTCATTCAGTTCGTACCGAACATGCAATTGACGTTAATCGTGATCGATCTCTATCGAATTCGAGTCTCGATGATATTGAAAATAATTCGACAATTAAATCGAAAGATTCATCTCTTCTACAATCGATACCAGTTAATGATGAAATCGAATCAACAATTCGACAATTTCAAATATTAACAACACAAAAGAAAAAACCGAAAACACACGCAAATATAAGCAATCAAAAAGCCGATCTACCACAATTAAATATGATGATTGACAAAACAAATAATGTTAACGAACAAACACAAGATACGAAACCACATCATTGGTTTCCTAAGCCCGATATTGGTCATGTCGATTCAACTGATTTCATTCGACATAATCACGTTGGTAATTAACCAAAATCATTGGCATTCGTTCAGTGAACTTCGTTTTTTTTCTTTTGATTTTTCAGAATCTAATCAAAGCATACCACCAGCTTTCTTAACCGCTAATCCTCCTGTTGGCATTTCAACACGTCCAACAGCTGTCAATCCTTCAGTTGGTCCAACACGATCGATATCTGCATTTTTCTCGTCAACATCATCAATTAAAAATGCATCGAATTCGAATACATATGATTATCCCACGAATAGTTCATTGAAATCAACACCACAGCCAACAAGTAAATCGTTGATTCAAACAGCATCATCAGCTTTTCAACCAATTCAATCACAAAATCATCATTTCTCGTCAGATATAAACATCAATCCCATCGAAATATCAAAACATCAACCTTTAGAACGTGGACAAAAATTCGTCAATGTACATATATCTCATCCGCAAAGTCCATCGATTGTACATGTAAACGATTGATTTTCAATGAAATCAATCATCTATTCGGTTTATTTTAGCTAATGTTACATGAAGATTTCAATAAAGCTTGTCGTTTACTTCATCAAATGGCTGCACATCCCGAACTACAAATAAATTCCATTCCATCTTATCGATTCAAGTAGATTGACATTTTGGTCGATTTGATAGACAATGAGAATCGAATCTTTCTAGGCCAGAAATCAATAAAATCTGTGCTTGTTTCCATGAAGGACGTTGGTTCCGTTGTCGTATTCTACAAATTTCTTCTGATTCATCATCAGCAACAGTTGTTTATTTGGATTGGGGAATGATAATTCCCGTAACAATCGAATCCAAATATATTCGTTCTCTACCCAAGGAATTCTATAATGAATCGATCTGTTCGATTCAATGTCAATTGGACGGTGTTGTCGATGAGTCGAGTCAATCGATTTCATCGGAACGTCTTGCTCAATGTATTCGTTTGCTCAGTGAAAACGAATACGATGTGATTGTCAATGATGTTAATAAATTAACCGGAGCTAAAATTAGTCTTTTTCATGGTGGAAAAAATGTCAATGAACAGATCAAACAAATACTTCAAATAAATGTATTTCGTTTTCGAAAAAAAAGAAAGGAAATAAAATGATCGATTTTTCTGTTTGCAGGAAACTTTTTCATGTGAAAACGAACTCATCGAACAATTTCATCATCAGTTAAAATTATCAATTGGTGATGAATGCAAAGCTGTTCTCAGTTCGTTCGGTGGCAAAGATGATTCGTTCTACGTTCTAATTATGAATCAAGATTCCGTTGCAATCGATCGTGCAATGAATGCTCTCCAAGAAGATCACATACCGAATCGCGAATATCTTCAAATACCAAAAATAAAAACGTACGTAATCGAATGTTCTCGATCGAAAAACAAAAACAAATCGAAGTTTATTTTCAGTCTTGTCGTCGCTCGATATACAATCGACCGTAAATGTTATCGTGCTTGGGTGAAAGATGTCGATCTTGACAAAGAAGAAGCACTTGTATTTTTCGTTGATTACGGCAACGAAAGTAAAGTATCATTCGGCGATATTTATATTTGTCCCGAATCAGTTCGTGCACTTCCATGGCTTGGTGTACGTGTTCGTTTAACTACGGAACAGATGTCCATCGACGAATTGTCAACATTTTGGAAACTAACGGAATCTCATTTTATTTGGATTAAAATTACTGAGAAATATGCTGATTGTTACGGCATACAGATTAAAATTGATTTGGCTGTTTATCTTAAACAAGAACGTTTGAAAACATTGATGCAGAAACAAATGATTAGCAAAGGCGTTCAAGTTAAAGAGAAAATCAATGAATTGCAAATGAATCATGAACGGAAAAGTTCGTTGACGACACCGAGTCAAATGGATAATGACAATTTCTTAGGCAATCTATTCGAAATGATTAATAATGAATTACGTCTATTAAGACATCGAATCAATGAAAGTGATGAATCGTCTCAAGATCGTCATAGTCAATTAGTTCAAATGTTATTTTCAGTTTTGAATACAAATAATAGTAATGTTCAAAAAAAAGATTTCAAATGGGCAGATAATTAGTACTTCAACTGATGTGTTCTTCTTTGTTTTTTTTCTATTATTGTTTTTCTTTTGTTTCATTCCATTGAATAAATGCTCATTTCTATGGTTTCCTCTTTCATATTCTTGTAGATTTTGACAAAAAAAACACACACACGCAAATGAATAACTTAATTCGTGGTTCACGAAATGTTTTCAACAGACTTCCATTGATGATTTCTCGTTCGTCATCTGGCAGTTCGAATGAGTCGACAAATCAAACAAAACCGAACGAGTCTGTTTTATTTCACGAGTTCACTTCATCTTATTTCGATGTGTTTGTTTTTTCTCTAGTCTTCCCAAGGAAAGTGAAGCGAGTACATACGCACAAGCTGGTTTGACAATTGTTCTATGCATTGGAACGTTTTATCTTTACAAGAATTATCAACGAAGTTCGGAAATGGTTAAAACTGCCACTGCAAATCAAGAAGCTGCGAACCAAAAACTTGAGTAATATGTGACTGGTTAATGCTCATCTCATTTTTAGTTTGAAACAAGCAACTTTGCTTTTATATAATTCTATTGTAATAAAAAAAAAGGTAGCCAGTGATCTAGTTTTATTTCATTGATTTTCTTTTAAATAAAATACATCTGTTTAATTCAACGAGAGAGCAGCAAGATTGTTTTGCATAGAGTTCAAACATTCACAGAAAACTATGAATATCTTCGGATTTTGTTTTGGGTAATTTACGTTTTTTGAATGGTAAATCATCATCATCTTCTTCTGATTCTTCACTCTCATTATCTTCTGGATCTAAAGTAATAGTTGCATCAGCATTGTCATCGTCGTCTTCATCAGCATTAACCATACGGATTTTAATTTGAGGTACTTCCGGAAGGTCTGATTGAACGGATTCAATTATATCTGGATAATCATTCCCTAGAATTTCAAGAAAAAAAGAAAATGTTAACATTAAAAAAAAATTGTTTTTTTTTTCTTGCATTTCTAACCTGGATGAAATTCTGCAGACGCTCTTTTAATATTCTTCGAATGACAAAAGTAGAGCAGAATAACATCAATTACATGTTCTTACTTTGTTTTTATTTAATTTCTCAGTTAATGAATATGTAATAACTGAAAGAAATAAAACTGCAAGACAAATTTTATTCATTTTCTCGGTAGCTGCAGGTGTGTGTGTGTGTGTGACTTTATTCTAACACTACTCGCAAGAACTAATAAAATCGACTGTCAAAATGCAAACCATATGTTAGATTAAATTTCTCAAATAAAAAAAAATGTCGTCTGCACAGTGTATTGACATTGACTGGTTCTATTTGTCATTTGATAATTTTGACTAATTATCAATAAAATGGAAAGACACCTGAGAGAGAGAGAGAGAGAGAGAGAGAGAATATTTGTTTTGAGCTAATTCCATTAGTTTATTTGTTTATTTCGACGAAAAACATAAACATTTGAATTGTTTCGTCTCGAGCAGCAAGACAAAGTTGAAATTGCAAAATGAACTTTCTTATTTGTGATAACGAACTTGTTTCCGAACATCTTATTCGGCAAATATTCAACGAATTTTATTACGTAAAATTATTTACAACAAATCAATCGGCTAATCAAACATTTTCCTCATCGAAATTCTTTTCACTGGAGCAAGGTGACATTTCAATTGCAGTTGATGCTCTGAAAACTTTCTCTCAACATGAAAATGATCCATTCGATGGTATTCTTCTGTTTAATTTACCGTATTTAACAAGTTTAAATAATGTTCTTCAAGCATTACAACGATTAACTCGACGACCACCTCGAATATTTCTCGTTTTTATCAATCAACAAAAATCAATCGATGAAAATCTCGTTAAAACTCTCCGAGATTCATCTCAAACAATTCCATGGACGATAGTTTTCTGTAATGAAATCAATCAAACAACCGACGATACAACAACTACCTGCCAAATCGAACTCAAACCTCACCCAGCCAACAATCAGCCGATTTCTGCAGCTAAATTTCTCGAATTTCTTCGCTCTCAAACCGAATCGAACAAATATCTCAACGAAATCATTTACCTTTATTAAACTCTTCGAAAAACATCAACAACCACAACAATGATAATACTACCACCACCTACTGCTATTCACATAATTTCTCTATTTATTTTCATTAGTCCACATTGCTCGCATAATCGGTTCTAATTGATCAACTTGATTTGTCATTGTTTCATCGACAAAATCTCTTAGTTTGCTGTTTATTGTTTGAGATCGAAGTAAACGACCGACGAATGTCGAAAGAATTTGTACGCATTTCTCATAATTTGCACAACGATAGAGAAGATATCGCCAGAATAATTCGATGTATAAGTTTTGTATTGATAAAAGATATTGAATATCGATGAAATTTTCCTCGGAACTATTTCGTGTCGATAAACTCGATGAAAATATCAAGATAATGAAGAGAATTTTGAGAAGTAAAGGATCGTACACAAATGGAAAGAAATGTTGAATACAAATGCAAACTTCACAATATAAATCATCGGGAAAGATCCGTCGAACTGAAAGCGAATTCGTATCTTCAACGGTACCAGTCGCGTGCGCAGTCAGCGAAGAATTTACACGCTGAACTTGAGTGAAATTTCGTTTAAGTAAAGTAATTTTCGTATTTACAGGTAATTTAACAAATTCAGGAACTAATTTATAGAAATCTATAAATGCAGTGTACTTTTTCGAATTGATATTCATCAGTTTTTTCATTGATAACGTGTTGTCATTAGGCAAACTTTGGACATCGTCATCTCGTAATGAAATACACGTCTGATTGTACGCGTGGAAAATATTCGTCAGAAGAACCTGATCTTTTGATGATAAAGTTTGTTGAGATGAATTTAAAAGATTTACAGGTTGAATCTGTGAAAACAAAAGTCGAGAATTTGTTTTTTTCGAGGATTTGTTCTACTTTTTGATTCATTTCGAATCGTTTTTGTCGATTGAGTTCAACGAGACGATTGCGAGCTAATCGTTGATCGTCAGTTCGTATTGCATTTCGGTTCATTCCAACGCGAAAACACTTCGCTAGACGACAGCAATTACACAACCGACGATTCGTATGTGTTATCGAACAGTCTCCATCTCTCGGACAAGTAAAATCATATTTCTAAGCAAAACAATTGTTTATCGTGTTTGTTGAAATTTAGAAAAAAAAAGCAAAAATCTACTCCAAGTTTGACGGCATTTCGTCGGAAAAATGCTTTACATGGCGAACATGTGTGTACACCGAAATTAATGCCAACTGATTTACCATCACAAACAAGACATTTATCGCCTTCTTGAATTCGTTTTTTTCTGCCACGTTTCGCTTGAATGGGAAAGATTGTTTCCAGATCGGACTAGACACGAAATAAAGAGTCGTTTTTTCTCGAAATCAAACTTTCAATGCGACTTTACCGTGAACATGACGTTTCAACAGCGACAAAAAAACACGTTTAGATTAAAAAAAAAGGGGGTTGTTTCTGTGTTATTTTTGTTCTTTTGCGTTAAAATACTCGGCAATAGAAGACCAATGAATTGTGGTACGCCGCCTTTTTCTTTTTCTTTTCCTTTCCTTTTTTTACTCGTTATTATTATTATTATTCTTCAATTTATTCTTTGTCATCTACGATTGGTGTGCTTTAGGATGAAGCAGAAAGTCAAATTCTCATGCAAAGAAAACACACTTCTGTCTCTTTTTCGAATAAATACAACGATTGACGTATATAAATTGAAATCTTTCTTCATTTTATTCAATTATGCATTTCAAATGCTTCATTTTCCAATTTTTTTAATTATATTCAAATTGCAAAAAAGGGCATTTTCCAAGTGAATAGCTTGATAGTAGTTGTTTTGCTGATGTTTGTAACAGCGATTAGTTACACATCCGAACATGTGCCCTCAAGTTTCATAATTTAATTCTTTGAGACTTTAAAAATAAACATTATTTTTTTATATACTTAGAGTAATATCTTCGAGAGTTTAATCATTTAAGACTAATTAGTATGTTGAGAATATTCTTATAGGCATTATATGCTAATTAATTTAAGTAAAAGAGCTTCTTTTTTCTATTGCTAACAATTAAACAAATACTCGATCGACATAAACAGTCTGTGAGAACTATTTATGGCAAAAACAAAATCGAATTGAAATAATGACGATATCACTCTAACACTTCTTTTTTTATACGTGTGAACAATATCAATTGCTAAATGGTAATCATGCTCTTGCAATTGAATAAGAAAAAGAACATCATTCATGCATGGCACTTGTTTGCTCATTTGAATACGCATTTCAGCTTAATAAAACTGTTCTCTGTCTATCGAATCATATTCTAATTGAACTACTATGATTGGGTTTTTATTTCCTCTCGGTCTGTAAATGCATTCGAAGTTGAAGTATGTTTTCCTGTTAGACCGATTGTTTGAAATCTCGATCTTGAAATTTGTTTCTCCTAAATATACTATTCATAAAAACTAATTATCCTCAAGACATTTCAAAGCTATCTGTCTCGAAAGACTGTCGAATTGTTATTAACTATTTAAACAAATAAACAACTATCTTGATTGTATTCAAATATAGTTAAATTTAGTAATGCATTTGTTATTTTGTTTCTGAATAAAAAAGAAGGTAGAAGAAAAACGAGAGTCGTTTTTTTTTTCTCTCGGCTTTTCTTTTTTCTTCTTTTTCATATATCTAGTCTATCATTCAAATAATGATGATGATTGTCATTCGAACCGTGCTCAATCTTTCTCGACATTTTGCTGCAGACGAAGAAGAAGAAGAAGAGAAAAAAACTAAAAGAATCAGAACGACTACGCATTGCTTTTCTCCAATAGTTGTAAAGACAGAACTATCAAAAAACAAATCGTGTTTTTCTTCGGAATCGTCTCGATGAGAGTCTCATGAAAAAAGGATATATAATCAAATAAATGAATTGTCTAGTTACTGTCCTACGGAGAACCGTCTTAGTTAAACCGCGAGTGCACGCACTTCGACAGAAAAGATTGATGATAGTTCATCGTTAGGAAACGAAGAAAAAGAAGAAGAAGAAAATTGTCATGAAAAATAAGAGAAAAAGAAAGAAAAATCTTCGAGAACGACAAAAAAAATAACATGATGCTCACTATTGTAGAAGTCGGATTCAGATAAAGAAACGGGAACAAACATCACCCGTCGAATACAAATATTACGATCAATTCTTCCGTAAGTTTATTGTAAATAATTGTTAGTAGGAGAAAATTCTATTAAAACGATGAATAACTTTTCAGAAAAAAAAAGTATTCTGTTATTTGTATGAGTACTTGATCATACTTTCAATCCGCCTACTGTTCTTCAACAAATTTCCTATTGCTAGACAAACTTCCGATGAAAATTTACAATTGATTCGAATACGAGAAAAACAAAACAAAACAAAATATTAAACTGTCGTGTTTTTTTTTCTCTTTTAGTTGAGAAAAAATGGTGGTACATCTGGGCGGTCTTGCAGCCATTGTAGTCTTTTATGTTCTCATATTACTCGTCGGAATATGGGCCGGTCGAAAACAAAAATCATCGGAGAAGTCACCCGATACGGAAGAGATTATGTTAGCTGGGAGGAACATAGGACTGCTCGTTGGAATATTTACAATGACAGCTACGTGGGTTGGCGGTGCGTACATCAACGGCACAGCGGAACAAGTTTTTTCCACGGGTCTTCTTGCATGTCAAGCACCATTAGGCTATGCGATTAGTTTAGTTGTTGGGGGATTACTATTTGCACAGCCGATGCGTGCCGCTGGATATGTCACGATGTTAGATCCATTCCAACGAAAATATGGCTCACGAATGGGCGGTTTACTATTCATACCGGCGCTTCTCGGCGAAGTTTTTTGGTCGGCTGCTATTCTATCGGCATTAGGCGCAACGATTAGTGTGATTTTTACCGATGTTTCAATGACGGCATCGATTATTATTTCGGCAGTTGTTGTCATTATTTATACTCTATTCGGTGGATTGTATTCGGTTGCTTATACGGATGTTGTTCAACTTGGATTTATCTTTGTTGGCCTTTGGATTGCTGTGCCATTTGCAATGCAACATAAAGGCGTTGGTAATATTATGGAAACATGGCCACAATGGCGTGGACATATTGATAAATCTCAACTGGTCGAATGGACTGATAGTATGTTATTACTGATTTTTGGTGGAATACCATGGCAGGTAAATAAAGAAATTGTCTATGTTTCATCTTGTCGTGACAGTGAGAAGGAAAGTAGGTTGTTTTCCGCGTAAATGAATGTTGCATGTTTGAAATTGATAAGTTAAATGGAAAAAGAGAATATTTACCTTTTCTTTTAGGTTTACTTTCAACGTGTTCTATCAGCTAAATCAGCAAGCAAGGCGATGTTTCTTTCGTTTTATGCAGCAATCGGTTGTATTGTCTTGGCAATGCCACCTGTTCTCATCGGAGCTATTGCTAAATCAACAGGTTCGTAACAACAAATTCATGAGAATTTAAATAAATTGTATTGTTTTCTTTTTTTTTCTATTAGACTGGAATATGACAGATTATGATGTTAAAAAGGACATAACATCACCTGAAGTTACTAAATTAATTCTACCATTGGTTCTTCTGCATTTATGCCCGAAATTTATTGCATTTATTGGTTTAGGCGCTGTTTCAGCTGCTGTTATGTCGAGCGCGGATTCGAGTGTGCTCAGTGCAAGTTCAATGTTTGCTCGTAATGTTTGGAAACTTGTATTTCGTGGTCAAGTAAATAAATAATCGTTGTATTTCATTTCAATCGAACTTTGATGTGTTTTTTTTTTGCTTTTGTTTCAAGGCATCCGAACGAGAAGTTCTCTTAGTCATGCGTATCGGCATATTTCTTGTTGGAATAGGAGCTGCTGCCATCGGTATTCTCGTTTCATCTATCTACGTTCTTTGGTATTTATGTTCGGATCTTGTTTATGTCATACTTTTCCCGCAATTACTCTGCGTGGTCTATGTTCCACATACGAATACTTATGGTTCATTGTCAGCATATATAACAGGTTTTCTTTTTCGTATTTTAATTGGTGAACCATCATTAGGCATACCTCAAGTCATTAGTTTCGGTCCGTATATACCGCCGAAAACTCTATGCATGACGATTTGTTTAGCAACAACATTAATTGTTTCACAAATAGCTAAAAGTCTTTTCGAACGACGTATTTTATCTCCATCATGGGATATATTTCATTGTCTTGTTGATATACCAAGTGAAATTTTACCATTAAAAGAAAGTACAACAACAGATGAATTACATTACAAAGGTATTTTGAAAACAACAGCAACCGGACAACAATATTTAGCAGATCCAACATTAATGCTCAATCCTTCGTTTTCTCAAAGTCATGAGACGATAAGTACGTATCAACAAGATTAGTTCATCTTATTTATTCAATCTAGTGTTAACCCCACCGGTGAATGTCGTTTTCATTTATTTATTATTATTATTATTATCATTCTTTTCCTTACATACATATCATGATATCAATTGTAAATGAATGCAAAGTTTCAGTGCATAGCTCAGTTGTTCAATTTTTGACTATCAACGAGAAGATTTTTCTTTAACATATCAATATCTGATCTATCGTTTTGTGATAGTACACATATCAAATCACCTTCCAATAAAATAAATAATTATATCAAAATTACATATCACAATAATATCTTTTTTTCTCTCTCTCTGTGTTTGATGTTGTGCCTTTCTTTGATTTTTTTTTCTTTCTTTTTGCTCTTCTTTAGCTAATAAAACATATCACTCCTTCGTTCTTCACCTTATAATTAAATTTTATTATTCACAGAAAAGAAGAAAAAACCGCTAAGAATACACAAATCTTTTATTAGTACGGAATGGTTGTATAAGGTCCTATACCTTCATGACTATTCAGCATCCAATCGTGAATTTTATAGGAGATTTTTAAACCTTCGGTACGATCGGGTTGATCGAGTAATGTTTTTAATTGAGATTGTTTTGGTTCATCGATAAACTTTGTTATCCATCTTAAATCGAAAAATAAATCTCATGGCTAACAATTGTTCGTCCTACCGTAGAACTTCTGTATCCGATCGACCGAAATCATTTCTATACCAAAGAAATAATTTCGATAGAATAATTTGATTTGTCTTTGATTGAATTTCAATTTCTCCATTACAGTATGACGCTGTCGCCATATTCAAAGCTTTTTCAAGATGTACCGATGAATAGATCGCTATTTGCGGTCCCGAACGTGTCCCAGAATTCAACGCAAAATGAATCCGTGGATCACACCGACGCATAGCGTATTTTGCACGTGGATCATTGAATGTAAAATGTCGTTGAGTACAATTTGAATGTGGTTTATTTCCTAAAGATGAAACAAACTGTTATGACAAATTGAATTTCTATTCAAATAAACCTCGTAAAATGCCATGTTCAATATCATCTAATGAATAGATATATGCTCCGATTTTGTACGAAGTCGTTTTGCAGAATTGATTTAAATCCAAAACAGATTTCGGTAGTTCGTTTAACGAAACAATACCGTGAATAGTTAACATATTGTATATATCTTAATACAATAGAAATACAATGCTCATTTTCTTTGTAATCGAAATAATTTACTAATGAAAAATGTTTTTCGTTCGTTTTCTGTAACATTATCAAGGCTGATTGTTGTCAAATATTTAAGCATTTCACATAAATCATGATACATTGTATCTGCTCGCAATTGATTGTAATTGACTAAACGACCGGATGAATCGATAAACATCGATTTTAAACTAAAAATATCGAGATTAAACAAACAGAGACAAAATGATTTCTACTTCAGCATTTTCTTTTGTAATTCAATTGACAATTGAACAGCACTGTAAACATTTTTATATGTGAAATCATTTTCAGTTTTAGGTTTATTATTCGTCGTAATTATGCTTTCTAATGGTGACCAATTTAAAACATTGAGTAAATGAATATTTTCCGTTTCATCTGTTGATGTTGTTGTGCTCGAACACATTCCATTAATAACTTTGACTCGATCTATTTGAATATAAATATGAGAGAGAAAAAAACAACGAAATAAAGGCCTTATCAACTCGTTTAAGAATGTCACAAAAAGACTATTTGTTTGTACCACATAATCAAATATAGAGGGGAAAAACTAATGCCGTCGAATGCAGACAGAAGGAGAAGAGAAAAACAATAAAACTAAATGTTCTGGTTCTTTTTTATTACTTGATCAAATTGGTTAATCTCGGAAATCAAGTACTAAGAGAGATACACGTAATGAAATAATGCGTAGGCATTATCATTTTATCGTTACACGTTTATCTATATATTTTCTAATTACATTCATTATTAGTTTGAAAAGAGAAGTCAATATAACGCAATATGCCATTAATCTAATGAGTTCATACGACGAGTAAGATCGTAATCGGATCTTTGTATTACGCTTTAGTTATTCAAAACAAAAAGATTAGTAGTCATCAAACAATGAACTTAGAAAAGGCCGTCATGCGTATATATACTGCAATTACAAAGAAAGATGCAAGAACAGACATGAATTAACTAATCGAATTGGCATAGATCAATTTTAGATTTGTTCAATGTCGAATATAAACTAATAAGAATAGACGGATGTCAAAAAATAAAGAAAGAAAGAAAGAAAGAAGCATTGTACCGTCTGACTATGTAATAAAAAACGAGTGTTAAGGTACGTGTGTACTTACAAAATGGTCTTGAACTACTCGATCGACTGTAGCGAGACATGGTAGTTTGGATTTGAAAGTTGAATATTTTCGATATTCGACTTCGTGATCGATGTTGTTATTGTTGTTGTTGTTGGTTGTGGAGAGATAAATAGTGATGAAGCGTCAAATATTGCAGAAATATATTCAATGTACTCGAAAAACGATTAAATGATGCCCGAAAGTCTTATATAAAGAGGAAACTTTTTTGGATAGAGAGAGAAAGAGAGAGAGAGAATTCGATGAAAGAACTTTTCCTTCTTCTTCTTTTCGGGTTTCTTTTTATTTCCTTTCTGTATGCATGTATCTCTCTATGTGTCTGTCTATCGTTCGTCTTAGCGCACTGGAAGACTAATCACCATCACCTTTCTCTTATTTGCCTTTGGCTGCACTGTTATTAACTGTGACGAATGTCTTTTTAAGCATGTAGGAAAACGATAGGCGGAGGAAACACGAGTGCTCCCACACAATCGAATAAACTCCAACATAGAAGTATATTAGTAGAACGGAAAAGGATGAGCACATAGATAAGAGTTCTAATAGAAAGAAAAAGAAGAAAAAAAATGCGAAAGAGCCGAGATGAATGTCAATCAAAATCAATTTTATTCCTATGTTGTTTTTCATTTTACTAATCATAGTTATTAATCAATAAAAACTAATCTTAAGACTTAATAATGGTCGTGATGGATATGTATGCATTTAGTAAAAAGATTAGATATGGAAAACAGTTGGTTGTGATCTTTTTTTCTTTTGAAATTGTTTCATGGCATCTTCGACAAACACGATACTATGTCGTATATAAACCGGATATTAAATTAATACTAATTATTTTCTTTACCATCTACTTTGCATTTTCTAATCGATTTCTTGCTTTTTTTTATTAAATAAGGGATTAATTCAAAAATTAGTTTCTATTTTTAAAGACTTTATGAGTTTTTTCCTTTTATTATTATTATTTATTTCATATAATAATCGCATTTGAGTATTGGACAATTATTACCAACATCGACAGAAGAATAGTCATAATAGAGTGTATAAGTAGGAAATAATTGATGATGTGTGCCATCGATATAAGCACCTGTATAATTACAATTTGCAAGAGATTGCATTGGATTGAGAAGAGTTGTTTTCGACGGAACTTTCTCACGAAATAAACTAATCGATCGTGTTGAAAAATCTCGTTCATCAATGATCATCTTTGATAAAGCATAGATACTCAAATGATCAGGAATCGTGAAAGAAATATGACCAGGATAGATATTCAAAGAATCAAATGGAATAAAACGAACGTGAATAGTAACATGTCTTACATTACAAAAAGAAAACAGAATTTTGTTAAAAAAAAAAGAAATATCGAAATTCTATACTTTGTAGAATCTGGAAGTAAAGACATATCGGTTGATTTTTTTGGTTTAGTTTCAAGAATAATGTCTTTTGTTGATGGTACAGGCAATGAAGTCACATATCGTAGAATATTAATGCCTGGCTTTTGACTCAATACTGCTCGATAATCAATCATACCATCGTTTTCAAATAATTTAATTAAAATAAAAGTATCATCTTTGGATATTTGTGGCAATCGATCTCTCAATACTAGGAATTCAGTAAACAAAAAAAAGGTTTAATTCTCTTTGAAAATGTTACTCAGTCGAAATTGTTCGGATAGTAATCGACCGGATCGAGTTCTATCTAATGATCGACATGCACTAAGTAATGAACTTTCACGGTTAGATAATAACGAATTGATTCGTTCACATGCAAGATTTAGTTCATGAGGAGAATTGAAAATATTTTTTGTTGCTTTCGTTAAACGTTCCTTCGATTAAAAAAATAAGAATTTATATATTTAGCAAAAGAAAAAAACGTTTGCTTTTTACAAGTTCTTTTTCACGAGCAGTTTTCACTTTCTTTTTCTTCTTCTTCTTGCCACTTTTTTCATCTTTGTCCTCGTTTCGTTCAGTTAAGAGCGCTTGAATTAAAGATGTCGGAGGTGGTTGATTAGTTTTCTCTGGTTCATTTATTGACCCCGATCGAGACTCGACGTCAGGAGGTTCAATAACGTTCGTTTCTTGTTCGTTCTCGTCAATATCATCCATATTCTCCATTTAGTAATTTAAAACAACAGAGTGCGACCGAGACAAAAAATACAGAGAATAAAACTCACCAATGTTGTATCGATTTCAGTAAGAAAAAAGAACGTTGAAATTTAACACTCTTCAGTAATCATTTACTAGAAAAAATCGTAACATATACACAAGTTAAACGAATCATCAATCCTCTCCTCTCCGAAACGAATATAGGAAATGGGGAATCGTTTTACGTGGATATAAATTAATCAAAACCAGCGTTTTAATTCGATGTTAATAGCATAGTTTAAGATCTTCGGAATATGGAGTGAAACTCATCCTCAAAAGAAACAGTGAGTGTTTTTTGAAAAAAAATGCCAGTAAAAATCTATTTCTTTATATTTTTATCAAGTTCAATTCGTCTCCAAACTTAAAAATAAAATATTAAAATTATCCACACTAACGCATAATGTGCACAACTGTGTAAATTTTTTAAATTATGCAAATTAGAAAATTAAGTTCAACCGTTAAATTTAAATTAATGCATCTCTATCTACATCTATTATAGCGCTCTCATCTCTTAGTCGACGATAAATCAATGAGAAAAATGATTGTATATAACTTTTCCAAATCATAGGTTTTTCTTTTGTTTTTTTATCTGTCTCACATATATTTATCGTAAATTCCGAAGTAAAGAATTTCGAATACAAACACGTTCTATTTTCATGTTGATATCTTCGCTGATAGGAAATTAATAAAAAGAAGACACTCATTCCTTTTTTATCGGTTGCTTTTTTTTATTTATTGTGTTCTCTTTCGAGAACCAAATACGCACACACATACAAAAGAGGAGAAAAAAATGACACGAAAACAAGACATCTGTTACAATTCTATGTTTTGCGGTTGTATAAAACGAATATGTTAAAAAAAACCGATGCAACTAAAAAAAAGATCAGATGTTAATAAGATATTTCTCGTTGTTATTCGTGCGTAATGGTTTTGCTTGTAAGATTTTAATCAGCACGTTTGTACCAACGACGAGCTTTGACGTTACCGGCTTGCATATCCTATGAAAACAAAAGATGCAAATAGATTTAGCTGAATTCGACTAAGAATGTAAACGTACGATTTGTTGTAAACCGTTAGCATCGACCCAACGTGTAATTGTTGATGATTTGCCAGATTTATCATGCATTGTGTGAACCCATTTATCGTTTTCAAATCGGACTGTTGACTGAAAATGAATGAATAAGTTTGGGCAAATGAAATTTGCGTTCAACGTACTTTAACTTGTTCACCATCGAGACGGGTTTCATCGAATTCTACGCCAGGTGTGAATTCGTATGATCCTGATTTGAGTGTTGATTCACTTTTAAGTGTCCATTTACCTCCATTTTCACTGATGATTAATTTCGGTTTGATTAGTTTAGCTGATTGACGGAGAGCGAAACCAACACCCTATGAAAAATCGAGAATAGCTTAACGAATTCAAATGTGAAATCCACTTACGATTTCTTTCATATAATCATCGAAATGTTCACCATCGACGTATTCCCATGTACCTTTGAGTTTTTGGACTTCGCTTGAAGCGGCCATTTTACTTTATGGAAATTCTGCAAGAATCAAATAAATAAATAGATTCGTTTCGTTTTTTTAATAAATCGACACTTACAGATTCGAAGTGAATATGTAAAAGAGAGGTAATGAATGGTCGATCGTTGGAGACGCTCCTCTTTTTATACGCTCGAAAAGGATAAGAGAAAGAGAGAGAGAGAAATATATAATAGAATATCGATCGTTTCTCGAATACGAGAAAGAATGAAAACACGCCTTGTTGGCAATATGTGGTTGGATGAGCCTGGAACGCTTTTGCGTATTTGAATTTATCGTATAATATCGAATGAAAACAAATTTCTGGTTTTCTTATCATCTAGTCTCGCGGTTACGCGTCCTGGAATGTATATTTCGTTCGAGAATGCAAGTATTTCGTTACTTCGAACTATGTTTACATCAAAGAAAAGGATCGAAGTTCAAAACAAAGACTTCATTCTAGTAAAAACATATTTTAACGTAGAATTTTGTGTTCGTCCATTCAGAAACCTTGATCAGTCTGTCTGTAGTATAAGAATCGCGTATCTTTATTTTATGAATATAGGATAGAAAAATAGAAATCATTGTTGTTCTCGATTAGTGATTAAAAACAAAAATGTTTTTTTGATTAAAATTCGTTTTTGAAATTAAATATCGAATATTGAATAAACTTTTCCCATGATGAATAAGACAATTCTAATTGTTCGCAATAGATTCCGTATTGTAAACGTTTTCGAGCGAAGAAATCAATCGCTTTATCAGCAGTTTCTACGAGATTTTTCGGCAGACAACGATGAAAAATCGACTAAGAAAATCAAAAGATAAGAGAAATTCTTCTTTATAAAAAAAAAAAGAAAATTTATGTTTATTTACTTGAATCTGTTCTTTATCAAATGGAATCAAATATGTTTCTCGTGCAGATACTTCGATTTGGAAGAAACATTCCATTAGAAAAATACCAGTGGCAATTAAACGAAGTATTTCATTTTGAATACTCAACGCTAAATCAAACAAAAATTTTCACAATCACGAGTGTCGAAAGAGAGCGAAAATCGATTTCTTACCGAATGAACTAAAACCTTGTTTAAATAAATATCGTTTAAATTCATCGAACGAGTTTGTATTTGCCATAAATATGTTAGCTAACGAGTCGTTTAATTCAAACGAACCATCTGATTGTTGTAACGTTTTTAATTGATTAATATTTTGTACAGTTAGAGCGACTGTTGTTGATACTTGAAGCGGTTGAAATTGTTCAACAAAATTGCTGTTAAAAGTGAAATTTATCAATGAATTTTCTGTTTCACCAGCAAGCTAAACAAAAATATTTCGGTTAAAAGATTGCTTATGTAAGCAAACAAACAAACCTGATAAAGTGAATCATTTGGATCACGATCTCGAATCGGTGTTGCACGAAAATTCGCATTCGATTCGACAAATCTTATATGTTCTTCGATTTGTGCTGCACTTAGACGACCTAGAATCAAAAAATTTCAACGATAAAATCAAATAAATTTGAACGTTTTTTTCATAACAATTACCTTTATCATTCGTAATTCGAAGTTTTGTTTGGGCACCTGAACGAGTTTCTTCAGCGATTACTTCCAAAATACCATTAGCATCGACTTCGAAATATACGGAGATCACTAATGCTTGTGATGTATAATTTGGTGTCAAATCTTTTAAGATTAATTCGCCAAGTAATGTCTGTAAAACAATATATTTAGTTAATAAGAAGAGATTTTGTTGTTTTTCTACGAACATTATATTTGGCTAGTTTATGTTCACCCTCGAAAATACGAATCGTAGCTGTTTTTTGATAAGCATACGCATTTGTAAACAAAGGATATGATTGTGATCTAGTTGGTATGGTTGTATTTCGGGTGATAATTGGATGCATATGACCAGTGATATCTTCAACGCCTAAACTTAGCGGTATCACATCGAGTAATAGTAGATCAGAAATTTTAGTGTCATGAACTGGTGACTGAATGGGTACATATGATGATACTTTTCTACAAATATAGTTTTTATTTTTTTAAAGTTATAGACAATCACTCTCATTTAGAAATAAAACGTTACTTTTTAGACTTTCTTTTATCTCTAACAGAGAAATCGTCAGTACTGCTTGATGGTATAGGTGCCGATCTATTTTCATCTGCCCATGATTGTTCATCCTGTCGTGTCTAAAATAAACAAATGAATTGTATTACTATTTTGATTTTGTTTTTACAGTCACATACATCACAAAAACGTGCAGCATTCGTTGTAATTTCACTGTTGCCTTTCTTTGCTGCCTCTCTCATATAACTAGAAACCATAATTGGACTTCCTCTACCTCTGCTAGCTCTCCTACGACTGCTTGATTGTGATCTTAAGTCAAATTCGATTTCTTCATTAGAAAACATTTCGTCTAAAGATGGTTTCAATTCAGACAATGGTGGTGATGGTGCAGGAACTATATTTGGCAGTACGGGAGTTTTCTTTTCAAGTTGTTGAATTTTTGCTGCCGTTGTGGTGAAAGCGAAGCCTGGTGCTTGAGGTGGAGGCGGAGGTTGATTTCCGAATGAAAATCCTGAAGATTGTTGAATATTTTCTGTTGTTGAAAATGAAGAGAGTCCTGTTGATGGAGGTGCGAGTGGCTTTGCACCGAATGAAAATGCTGCAGCCGCTTGCATAGGTGCTAGTGGCGGTGATGATCCTCCGAACGAATTGGACGAAAACAATCCTGATGGTTGAACTGGAGGTGGTGGTCCTCCGAACAAACCGAATGTAGCTTGAGGCATAACCGGTGTCGAAGCCGCTGTTGTGGTCCAAGTCAAGTTTGATGATTGAGGTGGAGGTGGTAAACCTCCAAATAGACTGGTTGTAGCTGCAGACATAGACGGTGGCAGAGGAGGTGGTGGTGGT
>Ga0209930_1000464_pt1 | contig 102706 bp, 115 predicted proteins | sample ThiBiot_500_biof_2_FD_183948 | JGI IMG/M metagenome (GOLD analysis project Ga0209930, IMG submission 183948) | Wastewater bioreactor microbial communities from Cape Town, South Africa - Thiocy_cont_500_biof (SPAdes) | ecosystem: Engineered > Bioreactor > Thiocyanate-remediating >...
TTTCATCGCAAGGGAAATCACCTCTTGATGGTTCACAAATTAACTCAAATGGAAACAAAAAAGATTGTTGTGTACTTCTATAAAGAAATCAAACACAAACCGAATCTCTCTTTCTCTTTCTCTTTCTTTTGGGCTTATGTCTCTTTTTTTTCGCATCTATTCACTTCTTTTTCTTTTCGCTGTCTAGTCAAAAACCAAAAAATAAGAATTAATAATACCAAATTTGTTTAGATCTGATAAAATATCAATTTAAAAAAATCAAATGCTCAATATGAGAATCTTTTTTTTTTCTATTTAGTATTCAACTCTTTTCTCTTATTCTGTAAAATTTCGTTGTTTTCTTTTTGGGTATAAATACCGTTGCAATGTTCGTGTTCTTTTGTTTTTTTTTTGTTTCATCATCAAAAGGTAATAAAAAAAAGAGATCTTATCAGCATAAACTGACCTCAGAAACTTGTGTCGAACAAATGTGATTGTAGATTTGTTTTTTTTCTCAAAATGAGTGATGATGAAATTTATGATTATGTGATAATCGGTGGTGGCACGAGTGGTGCAGTCGTGGCTCGACGTTTAGCAGAAGCAGAAGTCAACTATCGAGTATGTTTGCTTGAAGCTGGTCCTAGGTTCGTTTAGTAACATTGAATTTTTATGTTCGACATATCGAAAGTTTTCATTGAAGTCAACAAAATGTGCTGAATAGTCGTATACCTGGCCGATTTCCCTTTATGTTTAAAACAGAGCACGATTGGGGCTATGAAATGGTACCCCAGCGAGGTTGTAATGGCCGGATTATACCGGCTTCACGAGGTCGTCTGCTCGGTGGATGTAGTGCAATGAATGGTACAGTTATTCTTCGAGGTGTAAAAGCAGATTATGATCGTATTGCAAACATGGGCAATCCAGGATGGAGTTGGGATGAAATGATGCCGTTTTTCAAAGCTTCAGAAACGTTTCATTCAGCTGAATGGCATCAAGCTGATCTATCGGCACATGGTACGAATGGACCGTTGCATACTGAACCGTGTCGAATTGCACCGATTTCAGAAAAGGTTTTGCAATCATTTATTGATTCAGGTTATGAATATAAACCGGATATGTTTGTACAAGGTGAATTCGAAGGTAAATGTTGAAGTTTACATGATTAGTTTTCGTTGGAAGAGAAGCCTTTAGGTGTTGGACACGCTGTTCGAACAGTTTATAACGGCGTACGAACGTCGAGTGCAGATTTTGTTGAAAATTTTAATCAACCAAATCTTGTTGTTCGAACGGGAGTCTATGTCAATCGAATAATTTTAGAGAAAAATAATGATAATGACAGTGAATATAAAGCTATTGGAGTTGAAGCTTTTGATGATGTCAATAATCAATCGATTGTTATCAAAGCCAAACGAGAAATTATTTTAAGTGCAGGGTAAAAATTCAATCCAATTATCTTATATTATTTGTTCGAATGAAAATAAATTTAGAGCTTATAATTCTCCTGTCGTTCTAATGCATTCAGGTATCGGTTGTAGAGAACATTTAGCTAGTGTTGGTATTGATTGTAAAGTTGATTTGCCTGGTGTTGGTAATAATCTTCAAGATCATCCAATGGTATTACATTTGCGATTTATCTACGTATAGTAGAGTTTTAAGTTGTTTTTCAGGTCTACAGTTCATATCAAGTGTCGGATCCGGATTTAACATTGAATAAATTTGTATATCTTGATTCGAATATTCGTGATTTAGCTATGAATGAATATAATGAGAAGAAAACTGGATTTATGGCAAAGATTCCATTTGGCATATTTGCACTCAAACGAATTGACCAAACAATTGACGATCCGATTTGGGAAGCCGAAAAAGCTTTATGTGGAAACAGTGATCCAACTGGACAATTGCCAAATCAACCGCATGTAGAATATCTTACAGTAGAATTCTATATGGATCCAATTCAATTTTCTGGCAATGGTTAATCTAGATTCTATTGTATTTTATTTTTGAATTCATTGTGAGTTTGTTTTTTCTAGAAGAACCACATAATCCAGTCAATGGCGAAGGTGTATTTACATTGCTCACACTTCTTTTTGGAGCTCGACAAAGAGGTACTGTACGTTTATCATCGAATGATCCTCGAAGTCAACCAATTATTGATCATGCTCAGCTCGATAATGAACTCGATGTTGCTGTACTTGCTGAAGGTTGTCGATTAGGTCATGAAATTATTATGAAAGGTTCAGGAACAAGAGATATTATTTGTGGCACATGGCCAAAGCCAAGACCCGAACCACAAAATAGAGATGATTGGAAGAAACATGTACGAGCATTTTCTGCTACATGCAGTCATCCAATTGGTACTTGTAAAATGGCACCTGATCACGATCCAATGGGTGTAGTTGATCACACACTTCGCGTACGAAATGTTCAAGGTTTGAGAGTAGCCGATGTATCGATTCTACCTATTATCAATAGTGGACATACACAAGCACCTGCTTTTGCTATTGGTGAGAAAGTAGCTCATATGATTTTACAAGATGCTCGTACTTCGTAATTCTCTTTACATAGTCAATAAAAGCAAGTGAATACAATCGATTTATTTTTTTATTTTGCATGAATAATTACGAATGAATATATAAACTTGATGTCTTATAGCGAATCTCGTTGAACACTACCGATATCGACGATACGAAATGCTTCTAAAAATTCATTGAAATCAATAACACCGTTTTTATCGAGATCGATACTGCTGGCTAAATCGACGATTTGTTTTTCGTCAAATGGTGAACCATTGTGACTGCCAAGAAACGAACAAACGTCAGTAAATTCTTTCAATGAAATAACACCTGAATTATCCTGATCGATTGCACGAAAAACAGTTTCAAGTAAATCTTTATTTCTATAGATGGCTTGATAAAGACTTTGTCTTCGCTAACAAAAAAAAAAGAAAAGATCTTTTATTCGAAGAAAACAAACAAGATTTTTTTTCTACCGCAGTAGGACTCGAATTTAAAGCACATTGTAATTCTTGTAAACGAAATGTTGACTCATAGAGAACCATTCCATTCGAATTAATATCAACTAACCGAGATTTTAATGTTCGCCAAGGTAATTTCAATTCCAAAACACGTGTTACTATAGCACACCAATCATTAACCAACAATTGACCCGTTTTATTCGTATCTTTAGCTAAAAATTCTTTCATTAATCGATTTTCATTTGCACTGAATTTTTCCAATAAACTTTTCACTGCTTGTTCTTCAACATACGAAACTCTGAAATTACGAAAGGACATTCATGTTGTTTTTCTTTTCTTCTCTAATTTCCTAACCGTTCCCATAATGTCAACGGTTTGACTGTTGCTTTAGTTGACATAAATTGAATAATTGCAATCGATTGATTATTCGAAATCTTCACATAAGCACCACGATTACTTCCAGCAGCATAATAATTCGATGCAGAAAATATAGTTAGCACCTATATTCAAACATTTTGTTTTCTGTTCTTAAAAATCATTTAAAAAAAACAACTTTTTTATCATGGCAATAATCGAAGCCATCTTCTTTGCATTCATGCGAGCGTATTAACAGCGTCCAATTGTGTTTCTCGAGAATCTTATTTGTAATATCAGGTCCCCAATAGCAACCTCCTCCACGATAAGTATTCGGTTCACATCCATCGGTCAATTTCGGATCACTCCAAAGTAGATCAAGTATTTGTCTCCATTCTAATAATTGCTCATTCGATAAACCATTGATTTGATATTGTTCATCATCTTCAGGAATAATAAAACTTGGACTTAAAATCGATACATACTGAACAAAGAAGATGTTCTGTGTGTTATTTGTTTTTGTGTTAGAAAATGTATTCACTTTATTTCGTTTGATTTGATTGATTTTTTGTAAATCAGTTATATCACTGATTCCTCCATGTGTGACAAATACTCGATCATCGATGAGACTTGCAACTGGCAGCCAACTGTAGATATTTTCGAAAAGACGAAGTATTTTATTCGATTGACCTTTGTATTTATTGACGATTTCTTTCATAAAACCATAACTATAGAAAAGTAAATTCGAAAATGAAATTCAAAGAATTTTGATGTTCAACCGTAAATTTAAAACATGATCTTCATGATTGCCTCGATTTAAATAGACATTATTCGGATAGACGATTAATGCAACGGATATGAGAAGAAATATTTCGATACTATGAGGTCCTCGATCGACAATGTCGCCATTGAATATGTAAGGATTTTCATTCGATGGTAAACCGTTCTGAAGAAATATTTTTGTTTTAAAATCAAATCGAAATAATTCAAAATGAAAAATACTTTGTGAAAAATTAACATTAAATCTGCGAAATTTCCGTGCAAATCTCCAACGACAGTGACAAATGTCGTTTGATGTGTTGAGACAATATTTACATTTGGTAAACGTTTGAGAATCTTACGAACTTCATGAAGAATTAATAGAACATATCGAGCATGAAGAATCTTTTTGAAACGGAAAGAAGAATTCAAACTAAGAGATTTACTCAAGCATACTTACATCCCCACGTTGAAATGAAAGAACTAATGATTCGAAATGACTTTTTGTTATTGGACTTTGTAAATGCGGACCTTTGTATGACGATTCAACTGTGATTGTTTCAGGCATAGTAGCTTTAAGTAATTCAATTTCTTCGTCTGGGGAATAGAAAAAGTAATAGATTAATTTTCTGTTCTCTGTCTTGTGAAATAAATGTCACCTGTACTTGTTAAACTTGACGTGCGCCGCAGGACTTTAGCAACGACAAGAGCATCTCGAGGATTTTTTGTAACAGCTTGCATGAGATCAAGAAAAAAATTATAGAGCTAGAAAGAACAAGGCAAAGTCTATTATGATTTTCAAATCAAAACGAACTAACTTTCAATTGATCTTGTTCGCCAGCATATTCAATATTTTGATAGATTGTCCAAGCAGCTTTTCTGCGCATTTCAAACAATGCTTTCCGTCGTCGAAACCACGACTGAATAATCAAAACAGACGAAAGAGCTAAATAAACAAAAATATTTATTTCTCTGTTCTATCAAAACAAATATATATATATACACATACTAATGTCTGAACGTTTCTTTTGAAGATTTTTTGGTACTATCGGTTTCTCAGTGGCTTGAATTGGAACAATACTTCGCTGTGGTTTATGTGCTTGTGGACAGCAAAAACATATCCAAGGATCCGAGAATATCTTGTCACATAAATTTCTCATCATTGATGCACTGAAAGTCAGGCAGCTAGGTTTTCTTCAAGACAATATTTTTCCTACTGTCATCCGTTTTTCCTTTTACCCCTTTTTTTTCTTCATTTGACACTGATTATCTGTGCACGAACGAACGTTGCCTACCAACGCGCCTCCGCTGTCATATCCGGATAGAAAAGAGTTTTCCTCTTCTTCTTCTGCGTCTTCAATGGTATCGAGAGACTAACTGTCATCAACGCAAGCCAAAACGACGAACATAATTATTTATAATTAAATAATTTCTCTCAAATTACTTTACAAGGTTGAATTCACACTTTCAGAACAAAATGTAAATCAATATTTGCCTAGATTTTATTTTTAAATATAAAATTACAGTACATAGTTTTGTTAAAGATTATCACGTTCATAATTTTTGAAAATCACATATCGAAATAGGCTTGAATAGCCCAATGATCTGAGCAATAGCGTTTCAATGATGGTAGTTTTTCGAGACCTTCGAGTTCGAAATAAACCGGTTTCAATTGATCATGATTTGTTTTCGATCGACGATAATAAAGTCGATCGAAACGTGCTCGTGGTCGATATTCATTCGATGGATAATAAACATTCGTATTTCGATTCATATCCCATGTGTATGCACATTCTTTACGTTTGCCTGTTGCAATCCATAGATCAACTATTTCATTGGGAATACCACCGGCTTTTTGCAGCTGAAATCGTTCAATAAAATCTCGTTTTACTTTAAGAAAATTGAAATCATTTTACTTCTTTCTCTCGAACGTTCAAATCTCCACCGAAAAGAACGAATCGATCGGCTGGTGCGTTGAGCATGTATTGAAAGCATAATTTTAACTGTTCAATTCGTTGTTTACTTGCAATTTCTTCAGTTCCACTTTCGTGATGCGAAGTCATGAAATCAATTGGAAGAGAATCCTTATATTTCGCCTATTTTGAAGAAGAAAAAAAACAAGAAACCATTGTTTTGCTTTGAAGAATTTGTTTTACATGAACAATGAGCAAATTTCTTTCCATATTTGTACCGGGATAAGATACGATTTCATGATTTTCCACTTGAAAACGTTCTCGACGAAGTAAGATAACGACAAAATAGCCTTGATTATTTCCTGAGAAAAATACATTGAAATCTGCTAATGCTTCAAATGAACTTTTACCGGCATAGGAATCATATTCTGGTAAAAGACTTTTAATGAGTTCATAAGAAATCGGAACGACTTCTTGGAGAAAGATGACTTCAGGTTCTTCACTGAATTTATAGCAAAAGAAAATAGTTAATTAAAGGAACGAAGAAAATTTGTATACCGTTTAATCACATTGATGACTCCTCGAGTTCGAATGTCGATTGTATTTTCTTGTTCATCAAGTCCGTCGATATTCCATGAAAGTAATTTAAATCGTTTATTGCCTTGATTGACTACTGTAACAGTTGGTGCTTCAGTATTTGTCTTGACTCGTTTTTTTCGCGTGGGTTGAGATTTCCCTTGATAAGCTGCTATTGCTTGTTGAAGATTCCAGTTATTGTTCTGCAACATCATCATCGCTAATCCAGTATCTGTACCTGTCACTGAAGCAAATTCTTTGCATGCCGTTAAAGCTTCAGAACCATTTAGAGGACAATCGATTTCATCATCGTCGCTACTCGAATTTGATGACTGACGTTTTAAGATACTTGCCATGTTCGTTCGAATTAGTCAATGAATGAATAAGAAGAATAAGAAAACAAAGATTTTCAAACCAATAATATGAAGTCTGTTTTAATCTAGCGCTAGCGACCTCGGTTAGTTTAAATTTTATTAGTAATTGCGTCGTTTGATAAATAAACGTATAAAAACAACAGTTGAAACAATACTCAAAAGAAAAACAATGACACAAAAAGCAACAAGACCACCGAATTCATTTTGAGTTAACAAACGTTTCGGTCGATATTCAGGTTCGAGATAATTCGTTTGATTAATCATGTAACCCATTGTCCAACCGATGTCTGTGTCTCGAATGTTTTTAATAATATGAAAATTCGGTAGATTAGCATCATTCATTCCATAACCATACTGAAGTAATGTCCAATGAAACATTGAATTAAAACATAAGACTAAAAATCAACAAAACTTCGAATTTCTCTTAAATTTCTATGTCAACGTACCTTCTCGAAAAGGTTCGGTCGAGTTCAATTCAACCCATGATTGAGTACAAACTGCTTCAATTGCGGCATTTATATGCGTGAAATTAACAGTATTAAAATCGTAATTTCCATCGGCATTTGGAGATAGACCACTGACGTTCTGTGCAAGAGATTTAAATGTTTTAAACCATGCTGACATGGCAATGAATTTGAGCGATGTAGGGATTGGTTTCGGTTGATAAACACCATCGAAACTACAAGTCGAATGCGTACAATTTTCTTTATTGAAACGATTTCTAACTGCAGCTAAACATTGTTGATAATTTCCTTTGCCTCTGAAAGAGAATTCGATGAATTTGATTGAAAGAGAGAAAGTAAATTTTTCTTACACAAGTGTAAAGTTTGATGATGAATTGAGTGAAGGTGATGGAGCAAACGAACCACTTGAACATGCTGAATCAAAAATTTCGCTATATGTCACAATTTGACGATAGTTAGATTGTAAACATGGATCTTCAATAGTTTCCGAACCATTTCCACTATTAATCAATAATGCTTGATATCTTCGACGAAATTCATTCGCTCCATAACATAGAAACGAATGAGAATACACAGGATAATCTGTATTAAATAAATTTAGATTATGAAGTTCAGCTTCAGCATTCGGATGAACAAAACTGATTTGTGTACTAGCACCTAAAGAATTCATTCAAATATTTATCTTTCTGTCTTTATTTATTTATTTCAAACCTCCGATATCCGAAACACCGAATGTTTGTTCAGGTTCATGTTTTGAATATAATTCATCGAGAAGAATATTCGTTGAAATCCACCCAGACAAGCCTTCTTCAGCTCCACTGATGATTTTCACTTGGTTTTCAGGTGATTTAAAATGTAAACCGAGTGTATCGAAATATGCTCGTGTACTCGCTAATAAAGCATCTGTATAATTCGAATTTTTCATTTCACTTAAACGAAGACCAGCAGTACCACCTGTAGACAGATCAATGAGAAAAATGAAAAGAATAAAAATACAAAACAAATTCAACCGAGAAAGATCAAAGCACGACTCTTTCGTGTTGCATATATTTTACCAACACATTCGTTCATTTTTTTTTCAAAATACAGTCGAACATTGTCAACAGTCGGCTCCGAAATCGATGTTAATGGTGGGTCTATTTCGCATGATGCAAATTGACTCACACGAGAAGTCGCATTGAGACCATCGGATTTATCCGCAGGCCAACTAGGAAAGACAGAACTATGTTTATTAGGACGAAAGTCCGTTGAGTTAAGTTAACCTGTAAACATAGATATTTGAATGACTTGAACCCGCATCGACAACAACAGAAAAATCTTGAAAAGGTGTCAATTTCGTTTGCCAAACGACCATTAAAGTAATGAAACCCGCAAACGATGCGAAAACAAAGAAAGTTGAAACGAAAAATAGAATTAGAAACTGTCTTGCTTCCATGGTTTATCTCGATAAAATAAAAGTCCCTTTCGACTTTCGGATCATAACTTATCAAAGTTATAAACAGATAACAAACGAAAGGAGCAAACAATTATGAATAATCCTGATAAACTATCTCGTACAACAGATGTCATTAGTTGATAAAGAGTTTCGAATAGATTCTCGGATATTATTGATGCGTCCGGTAAACGAATGGGAGAATTTTATTCAAAAAATCTTTGTCCGTTCGTTCGAAATCAAATAAAATCAGATCAGAAACTAACATCAGCATGACCACCGAGACTTCTGATATCGATGAGCCAATTTCGAGTAATTGGTTTTGTTTTTCATTGTGAATTCAAATTGACTTTTTGTCTTTTGAAGAACGACGATCGACACGAGCTTGTCGTTTGTCAAATTTAAAAACTCAACCGAGTGTGCCGATTGAAGAAAAGTCTCAGCCCAATGAAGAACCTGTTGAAATTGAAGAAGAAATCGAAGATCCCGATGATCCATATAAAATTGGAGACATCTTCTGGGTACGAATCGGTAATAATCCGTGGTGGCCAGCACTTCTCTACGGTAGAAATCGTTTTCTTCTTGGACATATTCGCTGCAAAAATCAGCTCTTTTAAGGTTCATATTTCGAAGATTATCTTCACACTCGAGTCGTGAAACACGGTGCACGTCGAAAGAGACGTATGAAACATTGACATTCCGTTTTGTTTCTTTTGAAATCAATTTGCTTTTTTTGTTCCAGGTCGTTATTTTGTTTATTTTTTCGGTCCAAATTTTGAGTATTCATGGTCAGATACGAACTGTATGATTCCTTATTCGGGCTTGGAAAATTTTCTTCAAGACGCACAAAAAGCTGTTCAAAATGTTTGTTGAATTGATTGATTCGATATTCGATGATTCTCTTGTGTCTCTTCAGGCAACAACAAAAGTCGAACAAGAAACATTGGCAAATCGTTTTGAATTAAAAGTTTCCGGTACGAAACGAGCGCCTTGGTAGATAAACTCAATGAAATTCGATTCGAGAAGAAAACTATCTTGATTTGTAGGGATAAAGCAATCGAAGCTGCTGATGAATGTTGTCAATTAACTCGAGAGAAACGTATTGAAAATTTCGAAAATATTTTAAAAGAAATTCTTCATAAAGCTGAAAGTAAAACAGAATGCTCATGTCGATTGATTCGCTGTTTTAACGTTCTTTTCTCGTTAGAAAAAAAACGTCCATCAAAGAAAAGTCTACCGCCAACAATCGAAGACAAATCTTCAAAACGACAGAAAACTAAATCAACAGTAGATCTTTCATTTCGACGAAGAATTCTTCTTAAAAAATTTCCCCTCGTCTTTAGTCTGTTGCAACGTCAACAACGTTACTACACGTCGGTTTACCAATCTTAACTAAAACCGAAGAAAAACAAATCGTTGACAAACTTTTAAACGAATCGAATCTTTCTCTCGAACAAGCACAAACAATTGCTTGTCAATTCGTTGTGAATCTCATGAAGGAAAACTTTCAATTTCAAATGACTTGCGTACAACTCGAATGGTTCTATGGTAAAAACCAACCAAATGAAATCGATCATGAATTTGTTTTTCTTTACTAGATTTTTTGCTCAACAATCCGGAAATCGTTTCGAAACATACTCATTGGTTTAATGAGACTTTAAAATTCATATTTGATGATACAATTACGTTCAAACAACATCAATTAATGAAAATACTCGAGAAAAAATAATCATTATTTGTTCTTTATTTTTGTTATTCTCATATGTTCATATATATATATTCTTGTATTAATAAACAAAGCAAAACTAACAATTCGATTTGTTGGATATTATTGTAGATATGACAGAGAGATCGATTTTCGAAATATTCGAAAGTGATTTTCAATTAGGAGACATCGTTTGGGCGAAATTCAACGGTCAAACTTGGTGAGAAAGATAATTTGAAATGATGTTTTTCTTTTCAATTTCGAATTGAATTGTTTAGGTGGCCCGGATTTATCTACAGTAAAACCATGTGAAAGTAGAAACAAGAATTTCATTGAGAATTTTAGGTTGTTTTCCCGAAGAGTGGAATTTTATGAAAACAGTTTGTAAGTTCGAATTGCTTTCGAAAGATCAATTATTTTGTTTTGTTTTGTTTTTAAGCTAAACATGGCTTACCAACAATCAAACAGTATTTTATTTATGCATTTACTTCAGATTTCAAAGTAATTTTTTGTATAATGATTAATAGAATTGCTTAGTTTTCGATTAGTGTGATTGGTTTAATCAAGAAACAGTTTATCCTTATAAAAATTCACAAAATTCAAATATTCAAAAAGATGAAACGCATGTTCAATGGTAGATTTCTCTTTCTCAATGTCTGAAGATAAACTATTTTATTCAGGAACGAGATGATCAAAGAAGCAGATCGTCTTTCAAACATTCCACTCGATCAACGTTTGACTTGTCTCGAAAAAATCCTTCGTCAACAATTACTCGCCAAAAAACAACAAGCACAAGTAAATGTATTTTAGTCGGCAAATCAAGATAATAAAAACAATTCCTCGAGTGTTTCGCTTACGACAGCTATTTGTCATTATCTCGATCAAGGTTTGATTTTCTCCATACCAACTTGTTCTTATCTTCAATCAATAGGTATTCCATCGTTGACAATCTACGAAGAACTTCGTCTTGTCAATGAACTTCTCAATCATGAATTAGGTCTACTATTAACTCTTAGTGATGCTCAATGTTATTACGAAGAATATGTAATGAATATTGCATTGACTAATTATCATCATCGAATGTTATTCGTTCAAATCGAATATTTCTATGATTTCCTTTTGAAATATCCTCAGATTCTTCTTCGATATCGTCATTGGTTTAAGAATCATAAGCCAACATTGATGCCAACGAATCAAGATCGAATCAAATTAAAAAAATGGCAACTAGCTACTTTAGTACATGCGCATTGTCATGTTGAAAAAAAATGTTGATTAAATAGTTGTTTTTTTGTTTTGTGAAAATAGCAGATTTGTATTTTTGTGAAATGATGATTTTGTTTTATAGATTAAAAATATGCAGGTAACAAATGTCAATGATGTTAAAGTTTATAATCTAACAAGTGGACAGAAAGCATTACCCGAGGTAAAACAAGAGACATGAATTTTTTGGTTTCTTTGACATTGTTTATGTTTGTTTTTCCAGTGGATTAATGATGATAAACGAAAGAAATTAAAAAAACAAACTGGTCTGTTTTCTTTTTCTTGAATTGGAAGAATCTATTTTTGTTGAAAATTTAGATGAACAACAACGAATTGAATTGATCCAAGCTTTCGAAATGCCGATGTTGAGTAGTTCCATATCGATGACTCGCGATGGTCAATACATATTCGTAACGGGCTCGTACAAACCACGTGTTCGATGTTACGATGTCAATGAATTATCGTTGAAATTCGAACGATGTTTCGATTACGAATGTATTCAAATGAAAATTCTCTCGGAAGATTATTCGAAAGTAAAGTTCGAATTCGACGAGACAAACATCGATAATTTAGTCAACGTTTAGATTGTGTTTATGCATGCAAATCGATACATTGAATTTCATTCTCAAGTCGGAAATTATCATACGATAAGAACGCCGAAACAAGGCAGAAGCATGGACTATCGATATTCGACTTGTGATTTGTATACAGTTGGAGCAACGTGAGATTGTTTTTTGATTGAATTGATTGAGATGGAAAGAAGAATTGTTTGTAGAGAAGAGATCTATCGGTTTAATCTTGAACAAGGTCAATTTCTCGAACCGATTACGAGCAAATCGACGTAGGAAAAAGAGAAGACAAATGAATAGATTAAGATCTATTCGATGGACCTTTTTGTTTCAGAGGATTCAATGCATGTCAATTCAATCCTGAACATGAACTATTTACTTGTGGTTCGGTTGAAGTAGGAAATTGAAATCGATCGAGCTCGAATTTTCGAATTATTTCATTTGCAGGGTCATTTAGAATGTTATGATCCGCGTGTTCGAACTCTTGTCGGACAGATTGACTGTGCAGTTTATGCGAACAGTAATCGTGGAAATACGTACGTCAATGTTATTCTCTTGAAATCGTTTTCTCAAATCTTCATTTTCAGTCTGCCAGCGGTGTCTTGTGTGAAATATCGAGATGCACTTAATCTCTCTGTCGGAATGAGTACCGGTCAAGTAAAGTGTCGTTTGTTTTGTGTTTATTCGAAAATAAAAGATTGATTTCATAGATTCTACTATTCGATATTCGTTCGAATAAACCTTATTTCATCAAAGATCATAATTATGATCTTCCGATAAAACAGATCGATTTTCATACGACCAATAATGATTATGTCATGTCGATGGATAAAAAAATCTGCAAAATCTGGAATCGACATACTGTAAAACAATTTTTTAGAGTTTTTTTTTTCTATCTTATGATTTCGTTAGGGTAAAAATCTCACTTCTATCGAGCCTGGTACCTCCGTCAATGATATGTTAAACATTCCGGGCAGTGGTTTAATCTGTTTAACAAATGATTCTCCGAAGATCTTCGTTTATTACATCCCAGTAAAATCTCAACAATAAACAAAATCGATCTATGTTTTCATTTACAGACATTAGGCAATGCACCGAAATGGTGTACATTTTTGGATAATATCACCGAAGAATTAGAAGAGAAACCAACTGATACAGGTATTGAATTCGAAAATCTATTAATAAAATATCATGATTTGATTTTGTTTGTTCTAGTTTATGATGATTATAAATTCTTAACATTGAAAGAACTCGATACACTTGGTTTATCGCATCTAATCGGTTCGGATCTTCTTCGTGCGTATATGCACGGATATTTCATGGATATTCGATTGTATAATCAAGCGAAAACAGTCGCTGAACCATTTGCATTTGCTGAATATCGTAAACAGAAATTACGAGCAACAATCGAGAAGAAACGAGAACGAACTCGAATACCCTTACCTGTATGATTTCGATTTACCGAATATGAAAAAACATAATTTCGAATTTAGATTGAACCAACTGTTAATAAAGATCTCGCTGAGACACTCATGAAAACACCAAAACGTACAAAAGCTGAATCTGCACAAGATCCAGTGAGATCAAACTTTTGTTTTCTTGATAAATTCGAACATTCTGTTTTTCAGACAACACAATCTGTACTCAAAGATCCTCGTTTTCAATCGTTATTCACTAATCCTGATATGCAAATCGATGCTAATCATGAATCATTTAAGAATATCGCGCCATTAGTTTCACGTTTAACCAAACAGAACGTCGTTGTCGATGAAGACGAACAAGTAATGAGTTTTATATGTACATGTACTTTCATTGTTTCTGATTCCAGGTTGACGATGATAATGATGAAGAAAATGCAGAAGAAGAGAATCTAATGGATGATATTCTCACATCTGACGACGAAGAAGAAGAAAAAGAAAAAGTGAAATCAACGAGCCGTAAACCACGTTTAGTGGCACTTGGTACACCGGATGAAATCGAACAAGATAAAGTTCGTTCGTTATCATTTCATGAACGTGCCAAACGATCAGCAGCAGCAGCTCAAACGCCCGAAAATGAAATTCGAATAACGAAAAGTGAAAAACGAAAACGAGATCGAGACAATGATGAACCTCGACGAGAAAATGTTCGACGAGCACCACGCGGTCGAATGAATGGCAAAAGAAATTAAACATAAAAAATAGCAATATTGTTTTGTTTTTTTTAAATAAATTGTTTTGTTTGTAACACGAAGATGATTTGACTCTGATTGAAAGTGACATCTGTCTCATTCGAGTAGACCTATTGGCTTGCTAGAGGCTATCGAATTAAAAAGAATGGCGATTGAATAGAATAAAGAAAAAAACGATATTTATTCGACGACTATTGACAATTCGTGCTTTCTTTAATTATGACGGAAACAGAAGTAGCTATGTCGAATACTGCAGGAGGTGATACAGAAATCGATTTATACGCCGATGTTGTCGAGAATGAACTTGATACGGGAGCTGGCGATGATTTTCTTACAAACGATGATCATTTGGGACAAGAAGGTGATTTATATGATGATGTTCTAACGACACAATCGTCAGGAACAGATTTTACTGATATTACAAATACAGTCAATCAGATTAATCCAAGACATGATCAATCCAATGGATCAATAACAGGAAGTAGTACATCATCGAGTGGATATAATGGGAAACGAATTTCACTTTATATTGGACAATTAACTTGGTGGACGACTGATACGAATTTAATCGATGCAATACATGATTTAGGCGTGTCGGATTTGTTAGAAGTTAAATTTCATGAAAATCGTGTCAACGGACAATCGAAAGGGTGAGCTGAAAACTTAAACGAAAAGCGTGATTGATGAGCTTTTTTTCTCGTTAGATTTGCAGCGGTTACGGTTGGCTCGGAAGGATCATCTCGAATTCTTCTAGAAAAAATGCCAAAACGAGAAATTCACGGACAGAATCCAACTGTTCTACCTTGTAATAAACAATCGTTAAGTTTCTTCGAAGGTGCTACTCGAAAGGACGAACCAGCCGCACCAATGGGTGCACCACAACGTACGAATTCAATTCTAACCTGTCTTTCATTCTTAATTAAACATATTTTTCTTCTAGTTCGACCAATGATGCGTCCACCCATTGGTCTTCCATTGCCAATGCCACGTGCTGGTCCAATGGACGGACCGTATCGTTTCCCACCACAAGGATCCGTTATTCTACCCAACGGACCACCAGGCATGGCTCGACCACCAATGCAGATCGCTCTTGGTCCACGTGGGCCTATGCCAGGTGGTCCCATGGTTCTCGGCCGAATGCCTGGCGCAGCACCACCTGGTGTTCATCCATCACAACAAGTTCTCGTTATGCAACGACCCGGTGTACCACCAGGTACAAATGGACCACCAGGCATGGCTCGGCCACAAATGGCACCTGGCGTTCCAGTTTCTTCTAGCTCAATGGGAGTCATTCCTGGTCAACATCCGCCAGGCTACTATCCCGGTCAACCAGGCCAAGGGGTAAAAATCTTTTTGTTTTTTTTTTGTCGATAATATTTCGAATTGTATGTAACTTTAGCCTCCTCCACCACCGCACGGCGTACCCGGTCAACCTCATCCCGATCCGTATTATCGTGGTGTCGAAGCTCGTCCCGATCCATCAGCTATGTTGCCAATTAGTGAAGTTGAATTTCAAGAAATTATGGAACGAAATAAAACAGTATCGAGTAGTGCTATTGCACGAGCTGTTCAAGATGCATCAGCTGGTTTGTTTTTGATGATTTCATTTTCGATCTTATCTATTGTTGTTCGTTTGCAGGTGATTTCGGAACGGCGATTGAAACTTTAGTTACAGCTGTTTCACTTATAAGACAATCGAAAATAGCCAATGATGATCGTTGTAAGATCTTAATCAGTTCACTTCAAGATACGCTCAAAGGTATCGAAGATAAATCCTACGGACAACGGTAAGAAACTTGAGTTCTTTTTTTGATTGACATAAAACATAAAAATGAACGTTTAGAACACGTCATCGAAGTCGTTCTGGTTCGCCACGTGAATCGTCACGTAAAAAACATCGTCATCGTTCTCGTAGTCCACGTGATCGTAATGAATACCGACGTGGCGAAGATTACGACGGCAAATACAGTCGTGATCATCGACGTCGTTAAAGAACCGACCTAGATTCGTATCTTTTCATAGATATTTATATGTATAAAATCAGATCTGGTAAGCTGTTCGTATAAGTTCATTCAGATATTTTCTATTTTCGTTTGTTTTCTCTTTCTCTCTCTGTGTGAATTTAAAAAAAAATCGCAATCCTAGCTATGATAATATTAATTCTGAATCAAACGTTTTCTCTAGTCAATTTCATGTAATTATTTTGTTTGAATATATATTTCAACAAAGTGAAATTTTGTCTTTCTCTACCTACGTATGTTTTTGTCTTTCATTTACGCAAATTTTTACTTTTCTGACAAAATTAGTGTATATATATATAATTGAAAATAGTAAAATCTGTCTGTTATTTTGTCGAAAGTCATCGACTCTGTTGAATAAATCGAATTGAGACCAAATATGTAATGACGTTCATTGACTGTTGGGATGATTTTTCTTTTTTTTTTTGTTTTCAAATTCTTATTGTTGTTTTTTTAGGTCGATGAAATCAATGGTCAATTATTTCGTTTTGTTCTTGTACAAAAAAAAACAAACGTTAACTCGCACATATTGTATTTCTGTTTTCCATACTATTCTTTTTTTTTGGTGTTGTTGTTGTTTGTGTTTATGTATAAATATATTCAAAACAAAAGATACTGATTTGCCAATGTTTTTTGTTTTCTTTTACTTCATGAGACAGTGGGAACAACACGACGAGAAAAAGAAAAGAAACGAAAATGTTGTTCAGTAAGGTGAAAAAGTGCAACGAGTTCTTCACGAAAAACTCGAGCTGTAAGAACATAGACGATTAATGTCGAGCCAATGTTGACAAAAGTTAATATACGAAAATTAACGGATAAGAACGATTCTAAACTACGTGTTGTTGTTGATTTTGTTTGATAGGAACTCACACCAATGTAGACATTCCAAGCAGCGAGAGGCATTGTTAGAATAACGAATGAAATTACCTTTAAAAAAATGCTTAAATGAATTTGATTAGAGAATGGAGAATTTTACTTGAACGAGAAGCATTCGAAGTAGTTGACCGTTTATTGTTTGCTGCCGTTGAGGAGGCGGATTGATCGATCCCATTTTTTGAGCAGCTAATATGACTTTTTTCTTCGCTTGATGAACATTCGATATGGTTAGAAAAGCAAAGATGCTGTACAAAATCGGCGTCATAAATGCGTAGACAACAACATAGTAAATATAGAAAAATACGATAAAATTAAAACTTAAAAAAGTACATTGTCTGATTTGTCTCATATCGATATAGATTAGTATATGAATATGAATAAGAAATGTAAAGATTGGCAAGATGACGATCAATCGCTTGGCAATATACATTCGACAAAAATTTCGAATTGATGCTTTCGAATGTGTCGAACAATAACGATCTGTACATGCGAGCAGAATAAACCAAGCCGAAAGAAATAATGTCGAGTAATAAACAAACGGAAGTAATTTACAGAAAATTCGATATTGACTCGAAAGAGAATAACCGAAACCAAGACTGACGACATAATAAACGAGACCAGTGAATAAACAAATTGTATTACTAATACTGCCACCGATGAGATAGAGAGAACAAGTATTCTTTCGAAGTTTTGGTCGACAGAGAACCAGTACTGTGAGAATATTACTTGCTTGCCCAAAAATAACAACAAACAGTGTTGGCCAGCGACGTAACTCAACTGTCCAACTATCCATTTATTTCGAACGCAAGTGAACTGAGAAAGTTCACATTTTTTATTTACTTTTATAGCTAAAATCTACTTAAACGAGAGAGAGAGAGAGAGAAGTCCTATTATTTCTGGCTTAAATTTTCGTCTTCAATTAATTTTGATCGAAGCGCGTATTTCAGAAATAGAATAGAAATAAATAATGAATATTCTACGTTTGTTTTTACTTTTCTTAAATCAATCAACTATTGGTAAATAGAATTTATTCTAAACCTATTTCCTTTAATCTTCTCATTAGCGTTAATCTATAATAATAAGTGCAATGACAACTGTGACGTTGCAGGTATGATCTGTTTCGATAATAGATGCATATGTGATTATGCAAAACGTCTTTTCTGGACTAAAAAACGTTGTACTCGATGTCCTGATGATTGGATAATGACTGGTTTGTTGAATTGAAGATAAAACACGATCAATTTGATTTTTTTTTATAGAAACCAATTGTATGATGTATTCGAATATTGAAATGACTTGGGAACAAGCGAAATTAACATGTCGAAAACAACAAGCGGAATTGATAAGTTTGAAAAACCAGGATATTATTCCAGTATTGTATAATATCATGAATGAAGATGTGGCATGGACGAGTGCTCGTACGATTGATCTGTCGAAATGTAGGAAAAGTGAAATTTGAGTTGAGAGTTTAATTTTTAATATACAGCTGGAATGTATCAATGGCTTGATGAAGATTTACATCATTTATTTAATAATCAAAGTGATTGGTGGTGCAAAAATGTGAAGTCTAAATCTGCGATAGATGAAACGAACGCATGTGTCATACTTCGAAAAGATACAAATTCAAATCCATTCGTCTGTTTGGATGATCAATTATGCAGTCAAAAATTCGGATTTATTTGTGAAAAATGTAGGATGAAAAGAACTGACTTTCCAGGTTTATCATCGTTCTTTTTTTCTGCATAGCTGAACAAATAGAAAATCAACATTTACTTGCTGGATGTACGTAAATAAAAAAGCTGATTTCGATGATCTTTATATCGAGAATTTATTTATTTTAGTAGGACTTTCGCATGAAGAAGCTCTTCGAGCAGATATTGTTCATACAATACCCAGTCATGTCGGAACCGTTATTGTTCAATTAGCAGGACAAAAATCATCATTCAGTAAAACATTTTTATAATTTAATACTCAAAAATTTTACAAATTTTCGTTCTTTCAAGTGTCAACAGGAGGAATAATAATCCTTATGCTCGTTCTCATTGTAATATTATTAGCTAATATCGGCGCTGTACTTTATCTTCGAAGAAAATCTTCGATTGTACCCAGAAACCAAACAGTTCGTCCTCGAAAATCGAGTGTCGAGTCAATTCAAAGTGACAACGAACCACCACCGATCTTTACGTTTGATACAATCACCGAAAAAACTAAAAAATCAGCCAAAGGAGGAACGGTTTCCCAACAGATATTCGATGATCTCGACTGAGAATATGATTTTCTATCAATCAAACTTGCCCTTTTTTATAGAATCAAAAAAGGTAATATACAAATACAACAAAACTACAGCGATATCTTACACCACCGGAGATCATGAAAAACGAGAAAGAGAATTTCCATGCTGAGAAATAAATATATAGACGCAAGCGGATAAGAAAAGAAAACAAAAACAGATTGCTAAACACTAAGTCGGTTTAATGTACATTACAAAAAAGAAAGAAGAAGCAAAAATAAGAAATAATCTAAGAATCTTCATCGGATGATGATGAACAAATGAGAAGTCGTCGTCGTCGTTTTGGTTTGATTTGTTCTGTATCGTGTTGTTGATTAGCTCGTTTTGTCGATGATGAGGAATAATCACATTCATGTTCAGTTTCGCATGGTGTCGGAGGTGGTGATGGTGGCGGTTGTATGTCAACTGAAAATTCGTTTCGTTGCATTTGACGAATCTCATTATTATGCAGTTTAATATGATACAACAAAACGCGTTTACGTCCAAGATATTTACATGTATAAATCGTTCCATCTGTCCATTTGATGCGAACATCGGAACCGATCTGAAGTTTCGATGGATCACTTTCGAGAATATCTTCTGCGAGCCTAAATAACAAATCGAATTATCAACTAACGCAATTAATTGAATAAAATTAGTTAGTTACATATCGTGACTGTAGGTTTCATCGCCGAAATCAACGGAATAATGATAGATAACTTCGTTTTTCATCACTTGACCAATATTATGGCCATTTGTTTGATTAATTAAAACTCTCGTACCTGTTGGCACACGTTTATCTTCATCGATAATCAAATCATCTTCTTCGATGATCTCCAAAAGTTTCTGTTCATTGACAATATTCATATTCGATGGATCATCTCGAGCGGTTTGTATATGTAAATGACATCGTGGTTGAATTGTTTGTTTGTCTGAGTTAAAATCAAATGTACAACCATTGAGCAAACCACATGTTACATGATAACTATTCGAACATTTCGGTTCGATACACTGAGCAAATATTTGTGTTGAAAATTTCCGAGAATCTAATGGAGTAAATGACCAACAGTACGAACAAGAATTCTCGATTTGTGCTGTTGATGAATCATAGGCTTGATAAATCGAACAAACACCATGAATAAATGAATGATTGTCGAGATGTGATGGTGAAATCAAAAGTCCACCGCGAAGTAGACAAGCCGTACATCGATCGTCGATGGTTTGTGTCAAACATCGTTGGCATAACCATGGTTGAGTTTCTTGATTGATATCGACATTGACTGCTAAGCAAAGATTTTCATAGCAAGTTCGATGAACTGTTAGACAACATTGTGAACATGAGAGAATCTCGTTGGTTTCGTTGGTACAAAGCAAATCCGAAAAAACCGAACACGACTTCCAACCAGTTGAATATTTATTCTTTTGAAAGAAATAACAAATCGAACATGAATATTCTTGAGAAATCCATTGATTGAATCGTTGTTCGACATTGAAATTTCTCAGTTGATAATTCCAAAGACCATCGAGAAGTTGTTCACGATATTTTCCCGATTGTTTAAGACCATTGAAAATCATTGGATAACTCGAATAGGTTTGTTGAGAAACAAGATTTGCTGTCAGGCACAACAATTTCAATGAATTCTTCGATGTCGTTCCTTTTCTTTTCTTGAATTCATATCGACAAAGTGCCACTCGAATCAACGGTGGATAATTGTTATACAAAGCATAATCTTTTTGTTTATCGAATTTCGCCAGATTTCGAAAAATACACGTGTATCGTTCGTCACGAACGTGTTCCTGATGTTGTATTTGTTCGAAATTTGACTTCACACTTTTATTCGTCGATAGTTTTCTCTGAATTTTATCCTCAGGATGAACTGTTAGATTCACTCCTCGACACCAATCTTCGTACAATTCCGGTTGATATTTGTAGACAAACCGATCCATGCTTATTTGAACCATATCACTTCGACACAAACATCGTATCGAATGTTTACCGTATTCAATCCATCGTTCGAGCGCAAAATTCGTCGATTCAGCACAATTAAAACCGTAATTGAATCCGGCATGATAACCATAGGGAAATGTAATCATGAATTCGTTTTCGAATTGAGTTATTTTCGCATAAGGAATCGATTGTTGCGTGAGAGCTGCTGGCGAAACAATGGTCATTTTATGACGAAGAAATGCGGGACAACGACGAGCCAACGCTGGAAAACGTGACGCAGCAAATTGCTCGAATTTACGACCGTAAGATGGAGGTATAACATACCTAAACAATCGAAATCAAATCAATCGAAAGAAGAAGAAAAAAAAACTTAGAATGCAAAAATGAACTGAAAATTTACTAACCAATCTATTCTTTTTTTTTTAAAAAAATACTCTTTCTAAATTAGATTTTCACAGAAAACCAAAAAACGGAAGAATCTCGTGCTCACCATTGTTTCGGTGCACCGAAATGAAGATAATTTATCGAGTAGAGTTCCATATCTTCTGTATGCCAAGCAAAACCTGCTCGCCACATGCCGAAATAAAGATACGGCGTGTTGACACCTTGAATTTTAGCGCCGTACTCAATTGATAGATCATCGAGAATCGTTCCGAGATCTCGGATATTCCAGATTGTTTGATTGGAATCATAGAATGAACCTCCAACATCTAAATCGAATAGGTGTATTCAATCGAGAGATGGGAAATAAATGTTTACCAGCACCATAAATCGGTGCGTTCGATGTTAAACTTTGCCAATATTTCTTTTCGAGTTTTTCATAATCATTTGCCAGTGAATTTGGCGGCGCGTGACGATGTGAATTGGCTAATTTTTGAAATGAATTTAACTTCATTGAACGTTGTTGAATATTAAATACGGAATAGACGCCATCTTTGCCTCGAACTTCTTGTTTAATTGGATTTTCCACCATTTTATCGTCGATTTCCTTATGTTTATAGCCGAATTGTCGAGCTTTCCATTCTTTCGGCGGCACGATCTTAGCTAAACCGATTCGATGCGCGCCCCGTGCTTCAATCAATGCTATGTACGTCGAAAAATCCTTAAACTCCTCATACGTCGGATAAAAAACAGGTATTTCATAATCTGAAGATACCATGATTATTATCTGGAATAGAAAGCAATGTGTCTCATTAATAGAAAAAGAAAATAAGAAAGTTTATTAGAATTTCGTTTGATCACAAGCATGATTAAAGTTTTGTGCATGAGGTAGTTTCGTATATTGTGTTCGGCAATGTTTGCCGTAGTAGCAATTCGTACGATTACGCATGAGCACCGGTTGTATATCATCGGGTTTCATCGAAAGACGAAATTGATAGGCGAGTTGTTTGAAAAGTTTCAAACCGCATTTATAACAAACGATTTTCGATGATGGAACTAGATCGATTTGATTAAGAACTGAGATTTAATGAGAAAAATAAAGGATTTTTACTGGCTGCATTACGATCGATTCCTTGGCAAGTGAATTCATTTCGATCGAGACGATTACAACATTCGATTAGAAGATCTTTCATTGTCTTCTGATGACTAGTTAAATAATCCTACACAACCTTTATTAATTGAAGAATTCGTTGGCGATGATAAATTTTACTTGAACTATCTGTGATTCAACTGGATTATCGTTAACAAGATTTGTTAAATGTCGAGGTGCAAAATTCAAATCTAAATCATAATTTTCTCCTTTAAAATTTCCGAAAAAAACAAATAAGCTCAAACCTCGTAGATGATTTAAACAACCAAGACAACCCGCTCGTTGACACTGTTGAAAATAAATATTGCAGAAAAACTGACGACACATCTCACCTGAGATTAAAACAATCGCATAAAATATTTTTTATTCAAGAAAATTTTACAATGTTGGTGAATATCAGCTTCATCACGACGGTCAGGCATTGGTAATAAACAACATTGACAGAGAATATGATTCTGATTTACTGGACATTGAAAATTCACGCCAGCAGTCGTCACAGCAGCAGCTGAAAAGAAATTTCATTCGAAGAAATTCCGAAGATATCAATGTTTACCAAAAGCTTGAGGTGGACATTGCCGACAAGCGAATCTGACATTTGCAACTGGCGCTTGAGCAATTGGTGGATGGCTAAGAACAATATATTAGCTCAACACTTCCGTTTGAAATCATTTAACTTACAAATTAAAATTGATGACATTATTGGCACCATCATCATCATCCATACTCTCGTCTTCCTCCTCCTCCTCCTCATCATCATCATCGTCACCGCTATCATCTTCAATATTATTCAAATACATTCCATCAGGTCCAACCTGAATCTCGAAAGAAAAAATATTTACATTCGACATGCTTTCCAACAAACCTGATTCCTATTTTCATCTGTTTTCTTTTCTTCATCCGATTGTTTCGGTGCTGGTGTCTTATGAGGATAGGCTTTTAAAAATGCTTCCAAAATCCCATTGATCACAAAATTCTTTTTCTTCCCCGTCACTTTCACTCGGCATTTCGGACTGAAATTCAAATTTCAACAATTCTCGCCATGATTTTCTTTCGTTTTACCAAGATCGTTGAATTGCTTCCCACGATGCGTAACATTCGCTACAGAATGCGTGCAAACACGGTTCTAAACTAACTGGATTCGACATGATCTCTTGACAGCAAACACATGTCAATACATCTTCCATATCATCGCCAGCGTCCATAGCGAATTCTTTTTTCGGTGGCGTTTTCAATTCGACATCGGCACTTGTCTGAACTAGTTCGGATAGATCTGCGTTTTCTTGAGTTTCTGCATCGAGAAGAAAACAAGAGAATATTCGAGAGAATCGAAATTCAACAACGAACGATTAGGGGAGATCGAAGGAATCGAGGAATAAGTCATCATTTGTGTGTCTAGAAAAAAAAACCAAATCGAATTCGAATTTTGATTCGAAATTGTCAATAAACCTTCGTCATAAATTGAGAGATCGTCAGTGGGTTCTATTTGAGGTAGTTCAAGTTGAAAAGCAACATCTGAAAGAATGAATTCGAAAGTTTCGACAAGAATTATTCGATTTACTGAATTCAGGTTCGTCTTTTCGAAAGACTAGATGAACGGTATCATCCGTTTGCAATTCGACACGCTGAAAAAGAAAATAAATATCAATCGCACCCGTTACAGATTCACTTACGGGATCAGTTTTCGTGATTTTATTTGTTCGATTAATGAGCGTACCGTTCGAGCTCGTATCTCGAATGAAAACATGTCCGTTTTCATATTCAAATGTACAATGACATGATGAAATATATGGATTTTGATTTAGACATAGATCATTGACTAGAAATGAATTTCAATGATCGTATCAATGGTAAAACCATTCGACATTATTTACTTGTCGATCGACCGATTTGAAATTCAGTTTTATATACAGATATAAAATTTTGATTTTGAATATTTTTCAATCGATAGAACGGTTTGTCAACCATTTGAAGGAAGATCTAGAAATTTTGACAAATTGCCTTGAATGTCAGTTACTGCCCTCGTTGTACTACGTTACTCGCGTTTTGAGGAACACGTACGATGGCGAACCATCGTCATTTGGTTTATAAGGAAAGCAAAAGACAACAAAATAACAACACATTGATGCAATAACACAATAAACAATGTCGAATGATTGGCTCATTCGATGGACCAATCGAAATCAGTAGTTTGAGCGACATCTGCAAATTGAAAGACGTAACAAGAGTTTAGTAGTAAAAAATGGGTGGAGTTGCTAGCCGTGCAACGCGAGTTTTTCGTATGTATAATATCGATAATCGTGTTGATAAAGTTCTATTGAAAGACAAACCAACTCCAGCACCAAAATTCGAATCCGCTAATACTGAAAGTACGAAAAAATCATCGAAAAATTCTGCTTATTGATTTATTTTTGTATTCATAGGTAACTTAGCTCCAGAAAGTATTCACAAGAAGAGTGATCAATTGTTAGGATATCTTCACGATGTTAAAGTTTATTCGAAAGGAGACAATCCAATAATTCGTCGTGTCGACGATGCCAGTCATCATCCAGCCAGTCCTCCTATTCTCAATCGTCTCGAAGAACCGTTAGATGAAAACAGTGTCGACGGAGCATTTGGTTACGTCGAACCACAACGTATTCCACCAGGTCGAGTTTCTCTACGGCAATTCTTTGCCTATCTTCAACAATATCGAGACAATCCTCAAGAATATACGATCGAGCGTTTTGCTGATATGTACGCTATTAAACGTGAAACAGCGGAGAAAATTTTCAAAAACCACGCGCTATTAGCTTTGCAAGAATTCAAACGAAAGCAAAGCGAAGCACCGGCACGACCGCCGCACATAGCAGCTGCCGAAGTTTTTACTATTGAAGCTGAAGCAAAACGAAAATCGGACACGGAATCAGGCTTTACGGCGAAATATTAAATAGTTTTGTTTGTATCTTTTTTTTTCGCAGATTTAGATAAATAAAAAAAGCTTAACTGATTAGTTTTGTTTTAATAGAAAAAAAAATGAAAATTGAAAAATGCATTTTAGCTAATATTTAGAACACAAAATTCATGCTAATTCCGATTTCGGATAACGAGCTTGCAATTGAAGAATAGCTTTTTTCCATTGATTATACGTGGCGTTATTCACTTGCCAAGCAGCTTGATATTCTTGTTTGCCTTTGCCATTATCGATGACATAGATTACAACCATATGAAAATGATCGAGTCGATAACGTCCGTTGAAATCTAATGAAAAAAGAAATATGTAGATTACTATAGTTTGTCTAGTTTGAAAATCTACAAGCTTGTTGTCGAATATCTTTGATGGAAAGAATAGGTATTCGTAGGACACCTCGATCATCACAACAAGTACTATGACGAGTTTGAGAATACAGACAATCTTCTGTCAATGCCATTTCAGCATCGCCTAATGTCTAAAATAAATCGAAACTATCGATAGAAAAGTCAAAGTAATCATTACTTGAAATCGACCTCGTTCAGTCGTTCCACTGAAATTTGCTAGACCACCTTTAATTCGAAGAACTGTCGGTTGAATAGAATTAAAGTCAATGATTTCTCTCGAATAGAGGCAACCCATTTGCGTGTTCAATGAATATCGATTTTATTCGAAATAGATAGGTCAAAATACCGTGACGAACATAATCCATGAATCATCCTTTTCTTTTTCGAGCTTTTAAATATCGAAATCGAGCAGATGTCGACGGTGTTTGATACTGAATGATTTGTGAGCATGCAAAAGGAAATATTGTTTGTTTTGCATTGAAAATGAGTACTTTGTAAAAGCAGCAAATGCAAACTGAGACACTTTGACGTCACATCTTTCATTTAGAAAGTGAATCTGAAATTGTCATGACTTTCACCACGACAAATGGAAATCTTTCGATATGCTATTCTTATAATATATGTCCCCAATGTTTTTTTTTCTTTGTAATTAAATTTTCTTTTGTATTTGTATAAATAGACATTCGTATAATTAATATCTAAATGGAGTGCATTACAATGGCCTATTTTTTCAAGATTCTGTCATAGTACATTATTACAAAATTCCATGATTATCATATGGACTCGGATTTCCTCTTATGTATTTACGAGGGAAAACAAGTGGGTGAAGAAGCAGATCTTTTAACACCTGTTTGATTGTATATTAACACATCAATTTTTAATCTCTCGTCGTTGCACGGACATCTGATAAACATACGCAAAAGATGATCATCATTATTCGAAGTAGTACTAAAATTGACGGTATAAAAAAAGACGACAATGAGAATATGCTCAAAGAACTAATTAAAACATGAGATATCAGGGCTTCATTTAGCTTCTTATTTAAATAATTCTGTCGTTTCACCTCTTAAATAACCAGTGCAATTTCTGTTAATCACAACAAGCATTTTATAGATTTCAAAAATCGTTTAATATTACACATTTTTTAATTATTTGCACTAATAGTTATTTTTTCTGTGACAACAATCAACACTGTTTTGTAATTTTATTATTCCTAAGTAAAATCTGTCGTAATTATGCACGTTCATTCTAGATACACACTATTTTAGAAGTTCATAAAAAGCTACAAGCAAATAAATAATAGTGAATTTTATGTGCTATAATCAGAATTTTTTCTCGTTGCTTTCCTAACAAATATTTAGTTAAACTACGTAGGAGAAAAATGATTCGTTTGGCATGTTTTTTGTTCTGTTTAAGATCTTATTCTTTCTTCGACAATTCCATTGAGTAGACAATGAATATCTGGACTGTTACTAATATTACTCTCAATTTTATTACGTTAGTCAATACAATTCTAACAATTATTATTTGTTCATTAATTTTTCTTCTTATTCTTATATTTCATCAACGAACTCGTTCGATTCCAATTATTCTCGCTGGACATGCATCTCTAATTCTTATCATTTCAGCTTGTATGTTAGGTAGTATGTGTACATCGAGTCTCATCGGATTTGTTGGTATACATCTCGAACAACATAAAAATACAACTTGGTGTATTATACGTGGCTTTTGTGTTCATGCGTTTCTTTGTGCATTGTACGATTCGTACATTCTTCAAGCGACTTATCGTTTATGTCGTGTTGTTTTCTATCGACGAAAACGTTTACTTAGCTGTCGACTCTATATAATTCTCGTGCCTATTGAAACGTGTTTTAGTATTTTATGTATATCACCTGTTCTTTTTCAAAATGATGTTATCTATCTTCCGACAGAATATTATTGTCAAACGCCATTTACTAATGTTCGAGCTATTATGTATGTTGCACTTCGTTTATTTCTCTTGCCACTCATATTCATCATATTTGTCCATATTTGTTTGCTCAAATATATTCGAAAAATGCATAATACTACGTGTAGAAAACGAATGAAGCAAGATAAACGACATTTAATCATAACTCGACGTCTATTATTCATGTTAGGTGTTCTACTACTTTTGGGACTACCGTCCGTAACATTCTTGACTATTTATTTAATAACAGGTCATTTATTCTCGCTAACGTACCGAATCGGGTGGCTATCTGTGTCAATATCATTGGTTTTTCTTGCCTATATGCTAATACAATTAACAGCACCATTGAAAAAAACTGTGCATAAAATTCTTAGTCGTGCATCAACATCACGTGATCAAGGGAACGGTTCGAACGATTAACAAATTCTGACATTAAATTAAACATGTGTCACTTGTCAGTTAGAAAAAAAAGCAGATAGTCTGTAAACTCGTTGACTTTGTTTCTATTTATTTAAAAGATTAAAAGTAATTCTAAAATGTCGAATTAAAAACTTCGCATGTCACAAGCATCAACATCACTTCCATCACCAATGACGGTCATATATTTCGTCAGAACCTTTCGTGATGAGGCCGATTCTGGCGGTGGCGGCTGTTGTTGTTGTTGTTGTTGTTGTTGATCGTTTTGTGCAACTTGTTCATGAATATTTTCCAATTGAGTTGCTCGATATAACGGAGTAAATCGAGGTTGATTCGTTGGCGCCTGTTTTGAAGACATTTTCATACAAATTTGTATAAAAACAAGGGATTTATATATATACGTATGTGATTGAGAATAATTATTTTCTTCTTCTAATCGGAAGAAATCAGAATGGCAAAATGATTTTCCTGCATTTACGACTGTCATGGTTCTCTCTCTCGGTCTCTCACGTTCTCGTGACACGGTGATTTATTCGAACGATGTTTATTTTGTGACAAAAAAAATTCACTTGATAATAATTAATCAAAAATATGCGCAAACATTCTTTTAATTATCTCAATCGTTGAAGAAATACTTTTCCCAGAGAGTCGAAAGAAACAAATATTCGACATTATTTGTGATATGAAATTATGTCTAGAGTACATTTTTCCTTTTTACTTTGTACAAGTTCCGAAAAAGAAAAATTACACTCGTCCTTTTGTTTACCAAGGGCAGTGTTCTTTCCTTACATTAGCTGTCGAAAAAAACAGAAGAAGAAAGGTACTTGACTTCTAAATACAACAAAACGCCTTCTTTCAATTTTGTTTCAAATATAAGGGCGGACAAAAGAGAAACAAATAAACATACAACAGACGAAGAACACCTTTTCGTAGGTTATCATACATGTGAGTCGTGGAACGATTCATTTTTTTTTTCTTCTCCGAGAAACAAAAGAATATTTTTAGCTTTCAATAATTTTGTCTATTTATTGGCCATGGATGCTAGTCAATGTAAGACAAGAAACAACATGAATCAAAACAAGGGTTTTATTGAATATTTTAGCTTGCGTGAAATCAACGCCTGCGAATCTTCAACGACTACGTTGTTCTCTTTGTGATACATTATTTAGAAATTTTCATTATCTATTCAATGGAAAATCTATTCATGAATATATTCGAACTGATGAAATTCTTCCAGTGACATACGCGGAATGTTTGAAAAAATACTGTCAAGAATATGATGAATCCAATCAAATGAATTTCATTTGTTTGACATGTTGTGAAAGTTTAAAATCGATTCATTTGTGTCATTTACAAGCAGACGAATTAACAAGAATAATCCAAGATAAATTAGGACAAACCAAACGTTTAAAACAACTTCGAAATTCGAATGAAACCGATTTTATTTTGGTTAAAGACGAACCTACTCATTGTGATCAATCAGATTCAACAAACTATTCTCAATTTTTAATTGACAATCATCCTTCTTCAATCGATCATCAAATCGATGATAGTGATGATGACGATGATGATAATGACAATACGAAAAATGATAAACATTCCTTGCCTCGAACGAAACCCACTCGAATAAGTCGTCGTCAATATCAATTTCTCATTGAATTGCCCGATCAGCAATCGTTAAATTCTTTCATTGAAAATGCTGCAGCTCAATCGAATTCTCGTTGGACATGGCGTCGAACGTCAGCCAATTCTCGTGGCTATAAAATCTACTATGTATGTAACTATTCAATGCGTCGACATTTTCATCCGTGTTCAGCTGCGATGTATGCACTCTTCAATCCAACGGGATCGATATCCATCTATGCTCATGGAGAACATCGACATATTCCCAAAGCTCAAATATCGTCAGCAATTACCGAACAGAGCAAATCGGAGATTTTCAAATGTTTACAAATGAATTTTACAGCAACCGAAATTCGTGAACATTTAGTTCAATTAAAATTACCATTTGGTGATGCAAAAAAATTGAACAATTTCATCAAATATCACAAGGAAATTCTACGATACGGTGCTGTGACAAATGTTCGGCTGTGTGGCAGTGCCTATCGTCAACCACAATATTGGACTGTTCGTCATAGTTCGTCAAACGATGTCAATCCAATCCGACAAGAATAATCCGATAAAAAGCCTAAAACGTTCGAAAAAAGGAAATGAGCTTTTTTTTTATATAATTTTTTTTCTCTGTTTTCTTGTTCTTCGTTTTATCATTAATAACACACTCATGTTCAATAAGTGCTTGCAAATACCGATAGATCGCGTGCCAAGAAAGTTTTAATCTAATGCAAAGAGAGACAGAGAGAGAGAGAGAGAAGAGCACGCTAACATGCTAATTGGCTCGATTGAAATGACGAACTCCTTCTATCGGATACGTATTGTCATCATCATCGATGTGAGTGAGTGTGTGTATGTGTTTTTCTTTCCTCGCGAGAGAAGTCTTTTTGTTATTGATCGGCAACTATGGACTTGTGTGTATATATATATATATATATGCTTATGAATAAACGATCGAAAGACTAATTCGATTTTGTTCTCGTTTTTCTTCTTCTATCGAAGATTTGCTTGTTTCTTTAGTTGAGCAGATGTTTGCTGTTCTGTTAATTTCATAATGCATTCGCATGTATTCACAAAATTTATTCCTATGGATTATGTGGATTTCGATTCGTATTAATCAAACAATCGAACCAATTAGTTTACATATCGGTGCATTATTTAATACTGATGACTATCAAGTTGTTCAATTAGCTATCGATGAAATCAATCAACGAACTGATGAATTATTTTATGGGAAATATCGTTTGAATTTAATTGCGAATAATTCTCAAGTAAAATGCGTTGTTCTCTTGTTTTGTTTTTATTCGAAAGGAGTTTTTGTTTAAAAGTGTAATCCGATCTATGCAGTTGACGCATTTTTCTATGCGGTATTTCGTCGACCTCAACTGATCTTTCTTGTTGGAACATCATGTTCGAATGAAACCAAAGCAATTATTCAAGTAGCTGAATACTATAACTTGATTCTTGTAAGAAATTCTTTTATTTTTGAGATCGAATTGATCGATTTTCGAGATTTTTAGTTTTCTCATTCGACATCGTTTATTTCACAAGCGAATCAAACTGATTCTACACTTGTTCGTCTTTCAGTTTCCGACGAGAATTATAATGATGCACGTGTTGCTTTTATTAAATCAAATAATTGGTCTCATGTTGCCATTCTTCATCAAGATTCAATAGAACATTCACTTGTAAAATTTGCAAAAATCGTTTTTCTTTTTTCCTTCGTTAAAAATCTCGTTGTTCGTTGAAGATGATGGCTAAACTAGCCAAGTGTTTGAATGAGTCAAGCATCAATGTGATTCTCAGTCAGAGTGCATCTATGGCTAATTTAACATCAGCATTGCAAACTCTACGAGTAACAAAAAAACAAATGCTAAGAGAAAATAACATTGAAGCTTTTTTCGTTTAGGATAAAAAAGCTCGAATAGTATTCGTTAATTTTGATACATCGACTCGAACGATATTCTTCTGCGAAATCTATCAAACATTTCCTCGGCCATTGCGCGAACGTTATGTTTGGATTTTAACAGGAAATGATTTTCATCTCTGGAATTTTTCCAATCATAATTGTACGAAAAAGGAAATTCTTGAAGCAGCTCGTGGACATATCATCATCGATAGTTCCTATGAAATCAAATCGAGCTTAATCAATCCAAATACGGTTTGTTTTGAGAAAGAGAAGAAAACGACGTTTTTCTTTCGTTTGTAGACAAAAAAGCAGTTACAAAAACGTTTGAGATCAAAGGGACATTTGAATCGACAGACATTGCATGCGTATGATACGATCTGGGTGGTTGCTTTTCTAATTCGAGCATCGATTGAACGAAAGTAAACTATGAAAACATATGATTTTGTTTATTTATTAATCAGTGGAGTTTATAAATAGTTTATCAATCGAAAAGTTTACTTATACATCAACGAATATGAGAGATCAATGGTTGGATTGGTTGGAAGATATTTATTTTCTTGGTGTTTCAGTATGTTGAATGAAGAAGGAGAAGTCGAGTGATTTATTGCATCGTCTAGGGGCCGGTTTCATTTCGAATTCGTCAACGACGTGCCGAAACACTTATTAGTCAATTTCAGTATCTATCAAAGCAACATCATATCGAAACTATTGCTGAATATTCTCATCAATTCGGATTGAATACACATTGTTCGACATGTCAAAAACTAAATTGGATCGGTATGAGAGCGAGAGAGAGAGATTTATGTGAATTGATGCGAGTTCGTTTTCTTTTCAGGAGAATTTCCAATTGATACTGAACGAAATGAAATTCGTCGTTTGATGATGAATCTATTCGAAATCTCACTCATAACCACTAGTTGTCTATTAGGTCTTGGACTAGCCATCTTCTTTTTAACATTCAACATCATTCATCGACATGAACGGTATAAGAGAAGAATCACTTCGTTCGACTTGTATTTTTTTGTAAATTTTCTTGAATTTATTTAGTTATATTAAATTATCAAGTCCAAAATTGAATAATATCATGGTTATCGGTGCCATGCATATTCATCTCTCGATTTTATGTTTTGCACTCGATGAATGGCTTCTCAATCGACATCTATTCGAATATTTCTGCATGGTATTTGCTCTTGATTGATTGAGAAAACATATTTTCGATTTGATTTAGTTGAGAATATTTTTACTTTCCGGAGGTTTTTCTCTTCTCTTTGGTTCGATGTTTTTAAAAACCTTACGTGTCTATCGAATCTTTACATCACGAGATCGTCCATTACTTCATTCGAAAGTTCGTTAATTCATTCGATTTGAATTAATTCAAATACGAAAATCTTTCATTTAGCTTTTGCAAGATCATCATCTCATGTTAATCTGTTTGTATCTCTATGCAATCGATTTCATTTTCACTTTCTTCTGGCAATTATTCGATCCACATTCAGTCAAATCAACTCATGGATCAGTAAAAAAAAGAATACTAGTGAATTTTTAATCAATGTCAAGTCTCTTTTCGTATTTAGATTCGTCAAATAAACATCGATCTGATCGTTTTCGATGATATCTACTATTGTGATTCAGTTTATCGTCATAAAATCTTACCATTAATCTATCTATACAAATCATTATTTCTTGTCATCGGAGGTTATCTCGCAGCTAAAACACGACATGTTCACATAGCTGCATTGAACGATTCGAAATTCATTGTTTGGAGTATTTATATTGTTGTTCTAACGAGTTTATTCACGTTTATTATTATGATTTCGATGAAGAATTTGAGAATTTATGTTGGCATCTGTTTGGTCGTGATTATGATGACAAGTTCAATATTGTGTTTAGTTTTTTTGCCTAAAGTAATTTCGATCGAGATGTTTTATCAATTTGAGTAATTGAGAGATGATTTAGATAATTCGATTGAAAAGAAATCCACATCAATCATTGCATGAACTTATTTCGAAGGATCTAGTTGTTGATGATTCACGTACGAGACGATTTGTAACGGAAATTGGCTGTTATGAAAAATATCGTTATGAACAATTACAAAATCGGGAATTGAAAAGCGAATTGCAACAAGTTAATCATGAGAAGATTTTCGTTTTGATGATGATTTTTTATTGTTTTTAGTTGAATCATATGATTCGTTCTCTTGAACAACGTTTCGAATCGAAATCACCGTCACACGTGACGAAAGTTCTCGTTCCTATTGGTGTTCGATTAGCAACGACATTGATTGCTAAAACTGAACTGCAAGACGATCAAATCAATGAAGAAACAAGTTCAATTATTTCCGATAATCAAACATTATACAATTTCGATTATTCATCATCATCAGATCTCAATCTTTCTCCTGTGTTCGATCTCAGTTCATTACATTTAAGTTCTTTAGATAACGAACAAGTTGATGAAACAACAAGTTTATCATTAACACAAAGTCAGCTAACAAGTGATAATGAATCGGTGCTGTATTTACGTTTAACAGATGAATTAGATGTTCATCAAGCAACACTTGAAAGTGATTTAGAACGACTCGATTAACATTTGTAGGATTTTATTGAAAAAAAAAATAAATCACTAGAAAATAGCGACATCAATTGAGAGAATTATGGTGACGCATGGCGATTAACCAATGTGTACGCATGTGAGGTTTTTCTTTTTTTTTTCGTGTATAAAACTGATGTCAGATAAATCGAAATTGTGTAAGTAAGTTTAAATGTGTCCACGAAAGAATAATGACAAACGTCAAGAACGAGAGACTCGACAACAGGAAAAGAAAGCTCGAGAAAAGAAAGCTCATGGAAAAGAAGATGATGATACTGCAGCATTTAAGACTCAATTACGAGCTTTTAATTTACAATTGAGACATATTGTTGGCGATGGCAATTGTTTATTTCGAAGTTGTGAGTTCGAATATTATTTCGAAATTCGTTTATCTTTTGCGTATTGAATTAGTTGCCGATCAACTCGACGGCGATCAACATCGACATAGTTTCTATCGTGAAAAAATCTGTGAATATATGATGAAAAATCATGAAGATTTCGAGCCTTTTATTGTTGATCAATCTTTCGATGCTTTTATGAAATCCTTATCAAAAGACGGTACCTATGGTGGCAATGAATCAATTGTTGCATGTTCACGTTTATTCGATGCGAGAATTTGCATTCATCAAGTACGAATGATTTATGAAAAAAAAGAAACAAAGATTTGATCTAGTCGAATGTTTAGTTGAATCAACCGGTTTGGACTGTTTGCTTTTCCGATTCTCCAACACATGAAATACATATTAGTTATCATGATTACGAACATTATTCATCTGTAAGACGATTAGGTGATCGTACATTCGAATCGGCTAATGTTCGACAATCGATGACAACATGTGATCCATCGACATTGTCTGATAAACCAAAGAAAGTCACAACGACACAAGAATTGTTTACTGAACATGATATCGATTATATACTTTCGCAATTACCGAATCCTGTCGATCGAAAATTAGTTCACGATACACTAACCGATAATTTAGGTGATGTTGATCAAACAATCACCTATCTTTTGACTATTGATACGGCCATTTGTTCACCACCGATTGAGCAAACACCGGATGATTCAATCGAACGAATTATGAATATTACACAAGTCTTTGACGTTGATCTCGTTCAGAAATCATTTTCGGAAAATAACTGTGATGTTGATCGAACAGTTGAGAGTTTATTGAAAATGAAAGTTGAAGAAGAAAAAGAAGAAGAAGAAGTTTGTGAAACGAAAACTAAATCTAAAAATCGATTTGTATCTAACCGACAACTCAAAGCTGATAAGAAAAAAGCGAAAAAACAACGAGCCACCGAAAAACATCGTGCACAAATTCTCGAAGCAGCAGAAAAATCCGAAGCTCCTTCTTCTAATCCACCGCAAGAAGCAGCCGTTCCAGTCAACATGGAATTTATCAATATTTGAATGTATTTTCTTTTATAAATAAAGATTTTTTTGAATAGAAATCGAGTGATTAACCCAAATAGTCTGACCGAGTTTCTTTTCATTCTGTAAAATAAAATAAAAGAATAAAGTGCAATTAACCTTGCATGATCGTTCCGGTCAAAGGCCCCGAGGCTACAACTACACAAAAGAAACGTTGATTGCATCGATCGATCATCACCATGATCTTTCTTTCTTTTCTTTCTGTTCTCCTTACACCTGTACGGTTAGCGCACTCTATCGTTTTGTCAAATATTTACCTGAATGAGTAAAGGTATATGTCAACGAACAATGAAAGTTGACCGATAGTTTATTTTATATTCAAGTGACTCATTCGTATAAATTTAACGGTCAGAAGGTTGCCGAATTGAACTTCTAATTCAATAGAGAAAAAAGAATCCGAGTGCACTCGAAGCCATAGTCTAGGTAATGCATGGCGTCATTGCAGCTCGTTATCATCGTACTCTCATTTTGCTTGTATCAAGCAACAGTTCTCCCAAATCTCAATGGTAATATTCTACTCTCACGTTCGCAAAGTCCGTATGATGCACCTGGCGATTTGGTGATTCCGTACGGATCAACAGTGACTATCGAAAGTGGAACAACATTACGATTCAATCGTGGTGCGCAACTCATCGTTCGAGGAACACTTCGTGCGCAAGTAAGATGACCTTCCTTTTTTTTTCTATTTATTCACTGTCAAGAACAAATGTCGTAATTGAAATTTAGGGTACACCCGAGCAAAGAATCCGTTTTACAAGTGCAACAAGTGCGTTGTATCACGATCAACAACAGATTCATCATTCGTCAGGATCGAACATTCGATTTCGTCTTGTCGACGGATCGAATATTCAAAATGGTCTCTTGCAAATGTTCTTTAAAAATCAATGGCGATACGTTTGCACTGAATTCTACCGGTAAATTCGAACTTTTCTTCATTTCAATTTCGAAATATTTTTTCTTCTCTTCAAAAATTCAAAGATGGTTCGATTACGATGCAACATTAACATGTCGTATGATGGGTTTTCGTAATGGTAGTGTCGTACCATTTCATATAAACGGCAGTGAAACACCTTGGTACGGTCTACAGGTTGATTATCCTGCTTGTCGACCTAATCTCGATGAACATCTGCTCGATTGTCCAGGTGTTCGCGTACCACCACAACTCGGCATTCACATATGCGGTAAATATTCTCTTCTCTAATCACGATCAGCTTTCTTCAATTAGCTACTAAGAAATAAAACTAACTAACTTCTTAAACTAGGCTTTCATTTATTTATTCAACTAAATCAGTAAGATAAACTAATCATTTGCACATATTTCGCTTTGCACACGCGCTTGATTCTGCTTATTTGCTTGCTTTGGTTTTGTCATTTTTTTTTCTGCGTCATCTATAAAAATCGTTCGAAAATTTAGACGGAAAACAATACGTTCGTCTTCAATGTGACGGTTTTTTCGATCCATTGACAGTTCTCAATTGGGGTGGAATCGTATTCGAACGAAAGTTCTCATCGAATAAACTCTCCGATATTCCGTATATATCCGGTTCGGCATCGCCAGTTTTCAATGATCTCAATCAGCAACAATCGATTTTGAACTATGTCGATATTCTTCACGCTGGCTTACGACCCGAACTATCCATTCGATTGTACGCCGAGCGTTATGCAGCCGTGACCGTTTTTGATAATTTAATCAATCCGATTTTTGATAATGTCACAATTCTGTATTCAGCATCGGACGGTATGAATTGTTCGAATGTTGGCAGTTCGATTCGACTGAAAAACTCGGTTATTGCGTTTAATCGAGGTCATGGAATCGTTGTCACAAGTCGATATGGCAATACGACATTGGATAATGTTCATATTCATGATAACGCAGGCGATGGTGTGCATTACGCGTTGAATAACACGGAATGGTCGTTGAGAGAACAAGAAGAAAGTCCACAACGGTTGTACAAATCGTTTTGTGAAGCAGCTGGAGCAGTCGAATTTCCAAGTTATTTCTCATATCGACCACCGGCAGCTGGAACTTGTTGTACACAAGCTTTCTCCACATCGTATTACAATCGATTAACTGTTCATTTTCAAACAGTTTTTGTCAACGATCCACATACGCGTTACCGTGTTGAACTTTACAATGGCCAATTCGATGTTTTGCCTCTGCTCGCCAATATAACATTCAACCGAACAATCGAAAGTTTTTCATCGTATTCAAATGAATTACTCGTACGTTTGTGTCATTCATGTGATGATGTTCGAAGTTTATCTTGTTGGAATCAATCCGATCGAATTCAACTCTATATAACCAATGACGATGGCCGAGATGCTGATGTACATATATGGAATAGTCGAATTGTGAATAATTCATTGAATGGCGTACGTGTTGTTAATCTACGTAGTTTAGTGGAAATTAATCAGACGGTTGTTAGTCATAATCAAAAACATGGATTGGATATTGATTCAGGTGCAGGAGCATTGTGGACTTATCATTCGAAGTTTAATCATAACGGTGAAGATGGTATTCATATGATTTATGATGGTGGTGAACGACGAATTTTCTATTCGGATCTTTCGTTTAATCGTCAACATGGTATGTCGATTCGTCTCGATTCGATTCCGCCGGGTTTTCGTTTGTCATCTCTCTATTTTCCAACATTTGCCTACCGACAAATAACTCATATCAATGGCACGTCAATCCGTTCGAATAACTACTACGGTCTTTGGCAACGAGCAACTTGTCATCCAGCATTATTCTTCATCAACGGTTCGCTATTCGAACGATCGGTTTACGATGCCATTCGTTTCGATTCTTGTGAACACGAATGGCGACCCCAAAAAGTCATCGACTATCAATTTCGTTCGCCCATGATGCCATTCACTAGTCTCTTGCCTCCACCTCCACCGCCCAGTATCATCTATCAAGCACCGTTGAACGTCTATCCACAATATCCACTTTGGATGCCCGTTGCTTTGCTCTATGCGAACGAAACGGGCAATACGTTTTTGAATATAACGTGGAATCGTTTTTTGAATAATCAACGTGTTGGTTTACGGTTGAATCCGATTCAAAATGTTCTCGGTGATATTGCAAATAATTCGTTTATTGGACATAACAATGGTGCTCTATTCATCGGAGGTAATCAATCGAATTGGATCGAAGATGTTTATCTTCGAAATGTAACTTTGAGAATTTTATTCAATAATTTTACGGATAATGTGGGCAAACATTTCATTGTTTCGTTAAATGTCAATGAATTGTCGCCTTATCAAACGATTTTATTCATGTACAATCGTTTGATAAACAATAATATCACGTCGAAAATGCAACAATTTCTCAATGCTCGATCACGTATGCCAGGTGTGTTAACAATTGGCTCGAGTCATATACGTATAACACGAAATGTCTTTGGAAATAATGCAAGTCGATTTGAAATCGTCAGTCAATTGACAAATTCCAGTGCAATGATTAAAGCAGATATGAATTTTTTTACGAGTATTTATCCACCACCAGCAACTTTAACACAACAACCATTGAGTTCACTCGAACGAAATCGACATTTACAAGAAAATATTCAAAATTATCATTTCTTTCGACAGAAACAAATACCTCTACGGCAAATATCGCCATTAGAACGAATTGTTAATCGTACTCGTCGTCAACAACAACCACAACCACAGCCACAGTATATGCAAATCCAACCATATCATCAAATTAGCTACAGTCAACTCGAACAACCCTATGACCTTCGAACGGACTTCTTTCCAGAGAATTCTGTCTTTCAACGACCTTATGAACCGCCACAAAAAGTTCGATACTATCCACCTGACAGTCAATTTGAGATCCTCTCGGTACCATCGATTAACAAATCTGCGTTACTCTCAACAACCAACAACGATTGGGCCTATTACGCATCACCAGCATCGCTGACACCGTATTTCTATTCGTTGTACTACGATCAACCAGGACTTTGTTTTTCCCAATGGCCACGAGTTCGCGAACGGATCTTCGATCAACATAATCGATCGAATCTCGCTTCCGTTCTCTGGTATCCATTTCTCTGCAGTGATCGAGATATAACAACTGAAATTTGGCGTTGTCAATTGCCGAACTGTGGTTTTGAAAGTACAAGTTTTCATATCAATCCATTGACGTCAACGATTGGCGGCATCATCGATATGGATTATAATCTTCTACCAGGTCGATATATCGTTACAAACGATATTGTCATTAAACCAGACAAACGTTTGACTATTCAAAGTAGTCAATTAGAATTTCTAAATGGCGTTGGAATGTTCGTTTATGGCGAATTGATTGTCTTGGGCAGTGACGGTTCACCGACAAGATTTAATTTATTTCAAAATCAATCATCAACAAGTTTGTTAGTCAATCAACAAAAACAACAAGAACAAAGTCAACGTCGAGTTATGCTCATCGACGGTCCGAATATGTATCAAGGTCGTTTATTTGTCACGAGTGTAGCTGATGGATCAGGTACTGTTTGTAATCACGGTTGGACACGTGAGAATTCGATTCTTGTTTGTGCATCATTGGGTTTTATCTACGATCCAAATGAGTCATTCTATTCAGTTATTAATCCAAATCAAACATTAACCAATGATCCCATTATTTGGAGTGAAGTTCAATGTGATTTAAATCAAGATGAAACGCTCGAACAATGTCGAAAAGAAACTGTTCATACGTGCGATCATACGGATGATGTTTGGATTAAATGTTTACCGGCATCATGGGCCGGCGTACATGTTCATCCGACATCGAGCAAAATCCATCTCGAATATGTTCATTTCGATTCAGCTGGTCAATTTGACGTTCATCAAAATGACATTCATGCTGCTCTACACATCGATCTCTTTGCACATACGTCGAATCGTTTAAAAAATCTTACATTTACGAATAATATCATCGGTTTAGAGATCAATCATGTTCATCCAGCTAATCTCCAATCATCGATGATTGAACATTCGTTTTTTAGCGAGAATTCCTATGCTGGTCTATATCTTCATTCAAGTTTTATGAATATTTCACATTGTACATTTACAAAGAATGCTTTCTCGGGAATGAAATTCGATTCATCGTATTCGTATAAACAACTCGAACAATTTCGAACGAATCTTCAACGACAACGAACAAACTTTCCAATTATCGATCTTCTTCATGATCAAACATTCGATCTCGAACGAAATCGATTCGTTTTTCTTACAACAACATTCGGCGGTTACAATGCCGAAGATAATATTCTATTCAATACACTCAACATACGTACAGATCCATCGTATATTCTCATCGTTGATCTCATCGATTACAATCCATTATCGAATCTCAACGAACAATTATTCGTTTGTGAAGTTGAATGTTTTCAACGACAAGGCCTAAGACAAAGTCTATCCTATAAAAAATGGTCATTAGCCAATGATCGAGATCTTTTTCCATTGGTAACATCATATTCAAGTTTACAATTACACTATCGTCTCTTTCGATATCGATCGAGTCGATTGACATTCATCGTCTACAGTATTCCAGCACCGATTTTTACTCAAGGTCAAATGTTATCGGATATTTCACTTCGTTTTCATCGTTGTTTATTTTCGAATAATCAACATGATATGCACTATTATTTCAATGATCGAGAGAAAACAAATACTCAATTTGCACTAACAAATCAATTTAAAACCGATATTGAACGATTGTTAGATCAATTGTTACTCGATACAACTGTAGAAAATACCGATCCATCATTGGATTTAATCGAGATTGAAGAACGAAAGATTCGCGATGAATTTCGTCGTGAACTTCTCGAAGATCGACGTTTATCTCGACAAATAACTATCGTTGATATCAAACGACGATATAAAAATGCGACACTTCAAATCGATCAATGTCTATTCGAATTCAATCAAAATCGAAGTCTATTCATCGAACATCAATCGAAACAAATCTCCTCGGATAAAAATCAAGAAAATATTCGCATGTTAAATAACGAAACCATTCAACAACGAAAGACCTTTCTTCCGATTCAATTAACAATTCGTATCGATCGTTCGATCTTTCTCAACAATCAACAAAGTATCAATCTCGATGCACATCCATTGATCTATTCCGATCGATTGATTCGTTTCGAAATTACTCACACGAATTTCACGCACAATCATCATTTAATTTTCAATCTCACCTTTCCACGTTTGTATCCATTCAATAAAACAATCTTTGCTAGTCAATCAATTTGGCCCTATTTCCCCACTCGATCGATTTACACACGTTCGCCATTGATCTATTCGATCCCTTCGCATGCACTTCGAATTCATAAGAACGTCTTTCGAGAAAACGAACATTGTTCAATACGATTAACTGGCTTTCATGCGTCATTCAATCTCACACATTCGATATTCGAAAATAATATCAATCATGAATATTCACTCGTCGATCTTCGACATGTGGAAAAAGATTTTCGTCTCGATGGAAATCTATTTCAATACAATCAAATTCATACTCTACTCTCATTCGATGCAAATGGTCACGCACCGTATCATCAAGAATTACTCGTTCAATCATCGATTATCTTCAATCAATTCTTAGAAAATAAACCGTCACTATTTTCGAAATATGCGTATTTACCATCGGCATGTATTCGGTTGTTTGGCTCGTCGAATGTAACCATTCAACGGAATCTATTCGAAAATATTCACTATAATTACGAATTGATTTCGGGTGTATTTATCGATACAGTTAATACGACAGTTGATGCAACGATCAATTGGTGGGGTTCAGATGTTGAACAATTGATTCGAAATCGAATTCTTGATTTCATTAAACGGTCAGATCATGCGCTTGTTCAATGGAATCCATTTCTTTCGTGTCGAGAATTAAATTGTGTACAAACAAAAGTACCAATGCCGTTTGTTTTGCAACTCAATCGACCTTTACGAGGTCCAGTAACGTCACATACAATTATACATAAACGACGTGAACCGTATCTTGTCAATGGAGATTTAATAGTCATGCCAGAGACGATGCTCACGATTGAGCCAGGTGTTGAACTACATTTTGCACCGAATACCGGCATTTTAGTTCTTGGAAATTTAAATGCAACGGGTACACCGAAAGATCCGATTGTGATGCGATTAGCAAATAAACAATTCGTTACTGAACAAATCGCCAATGGTCATAATCCTTATCAATATCATTTCACTGATCAAGTTCCATTTGCTCAGCATAAATTCAATCCGTTGATTGATCGACTACAAATTCGACTTGATATCGGCCGAGGTCCCAATGAAGGTTTCATTCAAATCTATAACTGGACTCGTCGTGATTGGTCATACGCTTGTTACGATACATTTTCACAGATATTCTCCTATCGTTTACTTTGTCATCAGTTGAAATTACCATGGAAAAATGTTCTTGCTCATTCGGATTCATTTTATCTATTCGATCATCAACAATTACCTATTTGGCAAGAGAAAATCGATTGTTCAGGGAATGAACCATCGATCTCATCGTGTTCGTTTACAATCGAACAGAATTTAACTTGTTCGAATCTCTTCTATCTTTCGTGTTACGACGATAATCTCGTCTATTCACTTCATTCGAATGTTCAACGAGATTTTTCGAATAATTTCGGTGGTCATCCAATGCCAACATCATCGCCAACATACGAATCACCTCAAGCTTGGAACGGTATTCGATTTGCTAATCAAGATTATGAAGAAGATTTAGCATCGTTAGATTACACGAAATTCGATCAATCTTTGTTACGATATGTTCTAATTTCCGAAACAAATGATTATCAACCTGCTATTCAAACAATCTATCGAACACCAGCTATCGAACGTATTCATATTGAACATAGTCAATATATTGGCTATGAATTTCTTTTTCCTAAACAATCGATTCTATTCGGTTACAGTCGAATAACGAACGCATTGGATTTAGCTGTCAATGGACTTGTCTATTACGGTCAATCGACCGATGAAAAATCCACATTTGACATTCTCTATGATCAAACAATCAACGGGCAACCATTTAGTTTATTGAATCTTTGTAATGCACATCGAATTGTTAATGTTAAATATCGTTTATTAACATATTTTAAATACGATTTTGACTATCGAACATGTTCGAAATTATTCTGTTCGATGAATCCGTATAAACTCGGCATTCGATTTTTTCAAATCAATCTCATCAATAGTACATATCAAAACGATTGGATTGAAATTCATCGTGTTAACAACGAAGAAAATCAACTGATTGCCTATTTAACCAACGGTTCGAGTGAAGCCGATTGGAGACAATTGTACAGCGTTAATAACGGTTGTCTACGCGTTACAATTCACGCATCAAGTGGAAGGAAAACTCAGGGTTTCATGGCCGAGATCACTCTCTTTCCTGTGACACCATTTTCAACCAAAGAAATCGTTCATCAAATATCCGACAATGTCTTTCTCGGCAATCAACAAGGTGTTCTGAAATATATTTCGACTGGTGAACGTTCAGCGAATCTCTATTTTCAATCGAATACTTTGCTCTACAATGGTTTCTATCGGTACAATTCATCGTCATCATCGATCAATTATTTTCTCTTTCAAAATTCGCAACGATTCTATTTCGGAAACAATTGGCTGAGTAACAATCTAGGTGGAACATATATTCAATGTTTTAGTCAATCATTATCATCGATATTCAATGGATTTCTTTTCAATAATGTTTTCTATCGAAATAAGAACGATTCTGTTTTGATTTTCAATGGAATGGAAATGTCAGCATTTTGTAATTTATACGCCATGCAGAATGCGTTCATGTACAATGATGCTTACGATCGAAATGTGATTCAATTCGATTCGGTCGTTGCAAATTTTAGCCGAAATCAAGTTTATAATAATACAGGAATGAATATACTTTCAATGATTGGATTTGAAAAGATAACAGCACCGTTTCCAGCCGTAGAAATGAATTCGTTTCGAAATAATCGAGCTGTCGGCGTGTTAAATCAACAATTATTCGATCGGACAGGTGCAGTCATTGAAGTTGGCAATCCGAGACAGATTTATATGTTCAATACATTTGACAATTGGGACAGTCGATATGAAATGAAAGCTCGAATACGATCGTTCGAACCGATTCGCATGGAATCTCGTTCGGTGAATGCGTCAGCGAATTTCTGGGGACGAATCGGTGATGCCGATGATATAGGAGCGAGAATCTTCGATAAATATGATAATAAATCATTGATCGAAGTCAATTACTATCCGCCATACATCGATTCGACTCGACTTCGACAAGGCAAATGTGACCCTGGTTGGACACTCGATGATACTCTCTGTTACATCTACTTCGGTGCAGTAACAACCTATCGTATTGCTCAAGACATGTGTTCGAGTGTCGATGCTCGAATCACTCGTCGTGATACGCCGTTAAATCGGCTCGTTGTTCTTCGATCTTTGGTTCGAACGGGTCAATATCAAGGGATTAATAGTGATGCTGTTCCATCGTCGGGCATTTGGCTACGAAAAGACGATCATGTTCAATGTCGAATTTTCAATGATATGGAAACGTTGGATGTTAGTTGCAGTTCAACGGCTGCATTTATTTGCGAGAAAGAACAACAGTTCGATGGCGTTCGATATATTATTCGAGATGATCTTTTACTTGCTCTTGCTGGTTTAGTTTTGATGATTATTTTAATGGTTTGTTTTGCTGGTTGTTGGTTATGTAAATCTCGTCAACGACGAAAAGATAATTTCCAACGACAGAATTCACTTCGTCGAAGTGTTAAACATGAAATTAACAAACAATCGACATTATCTCTACACAAATCCAACGATACATCGTTCGTTAAAAGCGCAACACTCTCAACACTCACCAATGGCACGACAAATAAACTTCCACTATCAACATTATCTCTGTCGAGTCGGCCATTGAGCAGTGCAACACTGATTTCCGATCAAGATCTTTCAACAGCATCACCCGTTCATCACGATTTCTCGTTATTAAAATTAAAAAATCAACAAATTCCAAAAGCATCAACGCCAGCATTCAGCGATGACATGGGCTCACAACGTGCATTGACAGCAGCGCAAACCGATCAATCGAGTGTCTATTCAACAACAACAACCGAATCAGCATCATTGTATCGTAGTCGAAGAAAATTCGATCGTATTCAAACGCCAATTCTCCCGCCAACAGCACCGCCAGTCACACATCGACGTTCATTGAAAAATCTCCAATCGAACACGAGCGTTTCGACCGGTTCGATATCTCCGCCACCGGCTTATGTCTCTCCGGCACATCAACCGCGTCGAAATCGTTCGGATCGATTACATTTACTCTCACCAACACGCCAGATCGATTCTCATTCGCAATCAAGTACGAGTACAAGAACGGACTCTCAACCGCCGCCTCTCGAAACCGATATCTAATAATCTCAGGAATTTTCTTTTCTTTTTCTAATGATGTACAGCGATCAAAGTATTTTTTGTTGTTTTAGCAACGATTATGTAACTTTTGTTTTTTTTTCTTCTTCTCTTACATTTGACTTTAAATAGCATACCAAATAAATGAAAAACGAAATGAGTTCGCTTTGTTAGCATTGCAGATTTCATATTTCAAACGGCAATCAAAAAAGAAAAATGTCCTCACAGTCTCTTGATCTCGAACAAATTCGAACATTTCTCAATCGAACAGAGCAGCAGCCGATTGCGTTCGTGACATCGGGTGGTACGAGTGTGCCACTAGAAAAGAATACAGTTCGATTTATTGACAATTTCAGTACGGGACAACGTGGTGCTGCATCGGCTGAATATTTTCTTCGACATAATTATCTTGTTCTATTCTTTCATCGAACGAAATCAACTCTACCGTATCAACGTCACATGAAAACCATTTTCGAACAGACAAATTCAAATTATAATCTCGATGAATTTCATAAATACAAATCATCACTATTATTAATACCGTTTCAAACGGTTCATGATTATCTGAATGGTCTCGAACAGATTTGCTCAATTTTGAAATCATTTCAACGAAATGTTTTAATTTATGCATGTGCAGCTGTTTCGGATTATTTTATTCCGACCGACGAATTAACCGAACATAAAATTCCATCGGGTCAAAATGAGCTGCTTATTCGATTGAAACCCGTTCCGAAACTGTTAGGTTCAGTCAAAAACTCCTATGCACCACAAGCATTTCTCGTTTCATTTAAATTGGAAACCGATGAGCAAATTCTTGAAACAAAATGTTTACAATCGGCTGACAAATATCATCAAGATATAATCATTGGCAATATTTTACATACACGAACAAATCAAGTTCGTATCTTCGAACGTAATCAGCAACAATGGACAATCGTCAATCGATTCGAAAATCGAGAAATCGAACATGATATCATCGAATATCTCGCTGACAAACATCGACTCTATCGAAATAATGATAATTCATTTTAACGATTTTATTTATTTTTTCTTAAACCAGATATTCACGGGCTACCGTATATCATGTCAAAACTCAAAATATAGTGATAAATATGCTTCTTTCAAAATTTTATTCTTGTTGAAGAGTCGTTTGTGATTAAATAAACCTTGTGTTTGAGATATATATCGAATTTGATCATATTCAAATAATTTTGTCATCACACATCCAATTGCCATTGAATATCTTCTAAATTATCATTAGTTCAATAAGAATTCATCACTTTTCTCGGTCTTTCTTTCGTTCGATCTGTCGATATTCCAAAAATTCAAATGCTCGTAAAAAATAAACTTGAACATTATTTTTGTAGATTTTATCTCTCTCTCTCTCAAATCTAGAAAAAACTAGACTCGATGTTCCATTTATCAAGAACATCAACGAACAACGATGAGTGTATATATACGAGCAGATTCATCATCGGTCATGTAGAAAGAATGAACGTAATATATTCAGATAATGATAGTGACTTGCAAACCGATGATGAGCTGAGTACTATCGAAGTAAACAATTTATCCTGTTTTCTACACAGAAAAACTAGTTTTCTAACGGTAACTTTTTTTCAAGATGATGAACAACAATGTATCAGACGGCGCTCTAATGCGATGGTTCACCCTCATGTTTGATTTGAAAATATTTCAAATTCAAATAATTTAAAAGACAATTATCGACAACGACTTGTTCAAATCGAATCGGATGTGAAGAAGATCAGCAAAAATTTTACTGATGTAATCTATAGCGGATTGAATCAATCGTCTGCCAATTTGTTTTTTTTTTTGTACGTATGAGTTTCGCGATAAATAATAGTACAATGCTTGAAGGTTTTTCAGCATTCATTTGATGGTAAAATAAATTTATAATCCATATTCTGAACGTAGGATATTTTCATACCATATTCGAGTATTTGCTCACCGTATTCGTTTGAGTGCTGGTTCCAAGTAGAACTCGACGAGCTCTATCCAGCGCACTATTTACTTTTTAGAAAAAATGTTAACACCTGCCTGAAATGCTAGAGCAATGGGGAAAAGACTGAAAATATATGTTTCAACACTCAAAAAAGTTCAACTTTACAGTGTTTGCAGGCGTGCTGAGAACAATGGTCATGAAAACGCTGATGTATTCTTGCTTTTGTACATATGCATATCCACAAAAAAGTAGAGATATTAAATATGAATAGATATACACACGATATATAAATTATTTAATAATTTTAACGTTCACTTTTCCAGACACGCGTTTAAACATCCAAAAAACGGCATATTTCTAACGTTTAATCGCGTTTTTGACAAATATTGTCTGCTAAGGAATCATCTATTAAATATTCATGCTTTCGTAGACATAGGAGAAACCCAGAAAATTTATGAACAATTTATATGGTCACATTGATTTCTTCTATACATTTCTAATCTCCCAAACCTGTGCTATCTATACATATATCAGAAAACCTCTTTTGATCATGCTTTTATTATTTTAGATTCAAAATACCATTCGCAGTGATTTTGTCGTTAGTAGAAAGGTCTCAGAAGTTTCAAAAGCATTACGTCGATAAGACGGGATGAAAAATAGAATAACCTAAAAAATATGCCTATAAAATCTTATTTCTAACTTTTCAACATCTACAAAACGGTAATAAAATTTTGTTTAAGCCATGTAGAGTCTGAGAGCAAACAATTTTCTACAAAATAAGACGTCCCTGAGCTTCATATGACGTTTTTTCACTGAGTTATATTAATTTTACGGAAAGTCCTGGAAAATTTTTCAATTTGTTCCCCGTACTCCATCCACCTCGGGAAAACATTTGAAAAAAGAAAAGCGCATCTAACCAATCCGTTCATAGTTTTGATATATTGAGGGCGCCAATACTCCACTTTCATGGTTGTTTCGTCAGAAAGTATGATGCAACCATCATCGGGAGTAAAGGGTTAAACTCAACATAGTCGATTGTTCGTCATTGAAAAGAACACGTACTTCGCGTAAGAAAAGAACATGTGTCACATAACCTTATAAAACACTGTGTTTCTGACATCATTGTCCTCAATTCAAGAAATTGTTTTATATGTTTTAGTAAGCAGGTTTACAGTTTATACGATGGATTTTTTTAATTTTTAACATGCTTTCGATAATCGTTCTCATATACGTAAATAAGTAAAATGATTGAGGAGAGAATATTTATGAAAAGAATAGGAACATAATTAGAAGTAGAGATTGTGTAACGTTTTTCTACTTGTTTGACTACGACTTTCTATTCAATTTGAATGTTGAAAAAGCACATAAGAGATAAGTCTTATGATTCGAGTGATTCGTTTTTAGCTCGCTTTTCTAGTCTGTCTATCCTCTTTGTTTAGAATTTATTAACAGTATAAAATGGATTCGATGCTGTTACATCCATCCACATCTAATTTCAGAAGTCCAGTGAGAAACTACAATATTCTGATTGTAGGTGGAGGAATTGCTGGCCCTGCACTGGCCTTCTTCCTACATCGTTATGGTATGAAACCTGTAGTGGTCGAACGTGCACTACAACTACGTGCATCTGGCCAAACTGTCGACCTACGTGCTGAAGGAAAGGAAATCGTATCGCGTATGGGCATCGAAAGCAAGGTACACGAGAAGACCACCCAAGAGCAGGGTGTGATGATTATCAATAGTGCAGGACAATCGTGCGCTAGTTTTGATGTGAATGATTCAGATGGGCAAAGTTTCACGAAAGAAATTGAAATTCTTCGTGGAGATCTAGTCAATATTCTCTATCAACACACACGTAACGACGTCGAATATATCTTCGGTGATCACCCTGAAGCTATTCATGATCGTGGTAATCAAGTGCATGTCAAGTTTGCCAGTGGCAATACTCGTGATTTCGATTTAGTCGTTGGTGCTGATGGCATACACTCAAAAACCCGACGTCTCGTTTTTGACGAGGAATTGCCCATTAGCTATGCTGACCTGTACACAGCATATTTTTCTATTCCTCATCATGAATCCGATGGTAATTGGGCACGTTGGTATAATGCACCGGGAGGACGAGGAATAGTACTTCGTCCAGATAATCAAGGTAAAACACGAGTACTTCTCAATTTTCGAAGTAAAGAACGTGGTTATGAAAATCTCGATGTTGCCGAGCAAAAGTGTCTTCTACAAAAGTTATTTGTTGATGCGGGCTTCGAAGCACCTCGAATTCTCAACGAACTATCGAACGCAGACGATTTCTACTTAGATAGTATTGGTCAGGTCAAAATGGATCATTGGACACAAGGACGAGTGGCTTTGGTGGGAGACGCAGGTTATTGTCCTTCTCCAATCACAGGTATGGGAACGACTTTGGCTTTTGTTGGTGCTTACATTCTTGCTGGTGAACTCGCACGAAATCAAGATTATATCGAAGCATTCAAGCAATATGAAACATTGATGCGTCCTTATGTAACGAAAGCTCAGAAAATATCTCCAGGAAGTGTAAGCATTGCTACACCGCAGACAAGTACCGGCATTGCATTGCGGAACGTTCTTCTTAGCTTTGTAGCCAGACCTGCCGTCAGTAGGCTCATCACGAAACTTACAAGTTCAAAAGCTCCTGAGAAAATCGTGTTGCCAGATTATGATGCAGTGTTTTGAAATCGATCCATCTAATTATTTCCTTATATATGAATGACAAATGAGTGGTGTTTTTTTTATAGGTGAAATAAATGTTGCCTTGATACAGATAATGAGCAATGATTGAATAATAATTAATTGTAGAGTAGGGGTGAGACGTTATTGTTACTGACTGTTACTAGTAACAATAACTATCTTGAGGATGAAGGTGTTTCGACCTTGCTAACGGATCTAGTGAATACTGCCGGATCTCTGCACGCAGTCATGAAAAAATCCGATCATCCATATTACATTGGATTTGAAAGCCATTCGACAAGATCCGATGGTCCCACTTTGACCTGGGTGTCTCGACTCATTAGCATGAACAAAAGTTGATCAAAACTTCAAAATACAAACAACTAGTCTTTTTCATCATTTTTGGATGATTATTCCTCCTTTTCAAAAGTATGATCCAGCAGTATTTTTTAAGGGTGCATCGGAAAAACCCAAGATTTTAGATATTCAAATAACTTGACATGACCTCTCGTTTCATCAAAAAAAAAATTTATCGGCGGATGCTTCTATGAAAAGTTGGTAGATGATTTGGCGGACTTTCTCTTAACTCTTTCGAAATGAACACGTTTCGCCTTTCAACACTGCATGCTCATTCCAAACTAGTCGAAGTTCTCGAACGATATCATCTGAATTTGATCGTCTAAGACAAATTCTAGAATTCAAGCCGTTGGAGAAATGAATTCGTTGACTGAGAATGATTACAGCAAAGATTCTTATGAAACTCAGATTGTTCAAATAGGGAAACAAATGTATTGAGAAAGACCTCTGTTTGAGTTAACGAAATTTCAAACTGATCAATGGGAATACCAAGATGCTTTTAAACTGAGAAATCCTCATTTTCAAAACGAAAATGTCAGCGCGTCACGATTTTCAACGAGAATCGATTATATCTATTTGCATTCTCTCGAAAAGGTTTCTTGGAGTTTAAAAGAATGTTTTCTTATCAATATATGCACTGTAACTGATCACAGTACAACTTTTGCGAGCTTTGAAAAAAATAGATTTGAGTATTTATTTGACATTATTGAAATTGTAACGAAAAAAGCATCAGAAATTAGCAAAGAAGTGTTTTGTTTTCAAGAGTATGATTTTTTTTAGGAAGATTTTCTTGTGTAACTTCATCTTGAATCGATCGTCTGTCATCTGTAGATTGATTAGTTTCTCTCATTTTCGTATGATGACAAGATGTTTGTAAACCTGTTTGACTTTTTGTTTGATAAAGTTGAATCCGACTAGAATATACAATTCTTCAAAACCTTTTTACTTTCGTCTAATAAATCTATTCGTCTGAGATATTCCTCAACACATTGGTTAACTAAAACATATTGTTCCTAAAAGAAGAAGTTGGTTCTCTAGAAGATCGACATTTTAGCGAAATATTTCACTTTTGTTTGGACCATTCTAGCTCGATCTTGTCTTAATTGATAAACAATTCCCATCACATCTAATTTCATGTTTTCGATATCATTTCGTTGTTCAGAAATCAAATGCGTGATTATATCCACAGCTATATAGGTACCTGTACGACCTACGCCAGCACTTCGAAAGAAAATCAACTTGATTACATTCTTTGCAATTTTAAGATTCTCAACCTGCAATGAACAATTATTGGACTTAATAAACCATTTCTCATTGATTCACGGTAGTTTAAACCATGATTATTAACTGTTTCGAGAAGATCAAGTAAACTTCTTCGATCAACAACACTAAAGTCCGGCCAAGCAGTAAAATAGTAATGATAAATTCGATGTTCTTTGTGATTCTTTTTTGATCGAATAGAAGAAAATCATATATTTTCTCTCGAAGACGGTCAAAGATGAGCAATTGATGTTCTTACATTTTTAACGAGTAAATGACGAATTTCGTGATTAGAATTAAGTCGAGTTTCCATTTCTAAGACTTCAATAACAATACCATTGAATTTTAACGATTCACCTTTTTTATCAGGGAAATAACGAAAGCATTTGGACTAAGAAAAAGAAATAAATAAGAAAATTGATCAATAACTGAGATGGATTGTGTGGATTTTTCTCTTCTGTTTTTGTTAGCATCACAACTTTTAATACATTATATTGAAGAACCATTTCCCAAAAATCTTCACTTGTTTCTTTCAATGGGCCTTGAGAAGCAATATACTGTCTATCACTATATAATCCCTTCAGAGAATAGAAAAAACAAAACACTTCTTTTCTTCTGTGTAGAGAAAACTTTTTTCTTCACCATAATTTCATTTGCATTGATATAATCATGTAAACGATGTTCACCTCGCAAACGAATAGCTGTGCGATTCCCTTGGAAAATAAAAAGAAATGATTAGAAAATGAAAGAGAACGATGTTTCATCTTCGTTTTACAGGGTCCTCGAGCAGGTATATCGGCATAACGATTATATGGAGCAAAATCAGGATCATTATCAAAGTGACGGATTTGAGGAGATGAAACTTCTAATTCCTACAAGTCAATGGAAATCAAAATGAAAAAATGATTGACAGTCTTTTTCTCAACGCACTCGATATTCTGCTTCAATTTCTCGAATGTCTTCATTTTTTAAATCAATGTATTGATCAAGTGGTTTTGGTCTATATGCAGATGGTAAAACAAAGAGAAGGTTATTGCTTTTGCTTATTTCAGATTATGAAAAAACCTTTTTTCTTCAATTTGGTACATTGATGGTCGCATTGGTATTGATCTAAAGAGAGTTTTTCAGAAAAATGAACTATTTTTCAGCCTTTTTTTTTACGGAATTAGTCGTTGACAGAGAAGAAAAGGAGAAGAATTTACAAAGAAATGAACAAACTAAGAGGGATATGGCAATTCAAAACAATCCAGTACTACATAATATTTCTTACTTCAGTAAATCTTGATCCCATCCTTTAATCATTTGACCAGTGCCAAGTGTTGAAACAAATGGTTCGCCACGATCACGACTAGAATCAAATTTCTTTCCATCAGATTTCAAAGTATCCTAAAAAATGGGAATACTCAAGTGATCTAATGGAATATCTGATCATCAATTACTGTATAATGTGTATGAAGACGATCGTCTTTTTTCGATTTGTCCTCATAGTTTTCAACTTTCTTTTTGATACTGATCTGGAACGGTTCTTCTCTTAGTATATTGATAGTCATTATCATCAGTAAAACAACAATAAGTATGGATCTGGACATGATCAAATTTTATCCAGAAATGACACTTGAGTATTGAGTATACGAGTGAAAGAGATTTTCTCAAATGAAATAAAACTACAAAAAGTATACGGATTGTAGTCATCTCTTTTTCCATTTGAGCTGATGGCGAGTTTTGAATGGTACAGCTAGTGTTACGAATGAAAAACAGCTCTCATTAACGCTATCTATAGTTTTCTAAATAGTTCACTTTCTTTTGACCAATATTTCGATTATTGATAAAATCAGTTAAAATTAAAAGAGATTAGAGAGTTTTTCATTCCCATCATCCCCAATTTCATATGTATCTTAGAACTGATCCTAGTGCAAATTTTGCTATTGAAAGGTGGGAACCCAGTGAATGCTATGAGAAAAACATATACTGTATAGATAAGTTTGGAAGAGAAATATGATATGATCACAAGTGTACCCATGTAAATACTAAACGCAAAATTATTGTGGGGAAACGCGATTCTATATTCAGTAACTTTTGAAACACTCTTGTTTAACGGGTTTTTTATTTAAATTATACTTTTCATAAATATCCATTTCGTATATATCGATAAGCATGTCTAAATAAGTATGATATATGATGACAACGAATCACGAAACAAAAATCATATAATACGATTGCCAATCGACACTAACAATGCGGGTGAAGGTTTAAAGAAATATTTTAGTCCCCAGGTTACCGATTTTAACATTGGACATCTAGATGTAGAAGAATTATTCTTATCATCTACATCATTCACATCATCATCACTATCAACACCATCAAAACATAAAACAATTCGGGAGCTTTTAAGTAAAATTAAAAACCGATAATCAAAAGTTAATCATCGAAAATGAAACTTTAAAAAAACAAATAGACATACTGTTCATCACAAATATTTAATTTTTTCAGATCAATCCCCGACGAAACAACTTTAACAAAATATTTAACAAGACTCGGTTTAAGCAAGGAGACAATTGAAGATTATGAACATTCACGAATTATATTAACATGTCGTCGAATTATCCAAGCAATCTTTCCACTCCCTTCAGATCGACAATCTGCTCGATCATCAAAATTAAGTAAAAAGAAATTGAAGCAGTTCAAAGTGAGTACATATTAATGCATTATCAGTTAAAAACAATCATAAGATCCATAATTACCCAACAAATTCATTTCTTTATTCTACAATGGACAATGTGTTTACACCATAAAAGAACTATCACTCTCTCATCGACAATTAACAAATGCAATCGATAATGTGTTTTCGAGTGAGAAACAAAAAAAATATTGAAAAAAATTAAATTATTTGAAATAAAAATAGATTGCTTTGAAACAAAAATTAAATTTGGAACTAGTTTCAGCTAAAAGAAACAACTTTATATATCGAAAAACCCATTTAACTCATCACAATACTAGCGACAAGCAGAATCGAATTTACAAGAAAAAAATGTGGTCCATTTACATTGTTAGAGACTACCCCAATATATATATTTTCTTTTTCTTCTTTCCTTTTTTCGTTCCCTTCTTTCACTCTCGATTTTCATTCTATATGTTCTCGTCGTTGTCCTTATTGGAATCTTCTTATCTTTTCTTTTCTCTCTTGAAATGTCTTTGTCCAATAGGTCAAATTCTTTTTAGTTTTCTTATTTCGATCTGGAGTTTCTTCTTCGTATAAATACTCGATTTTCAATAAAGAAAATGAAGAGAGAGGAGTAGGTCAACCACGAATGATTCCTTCAAGTCGAGAGATATTCTTTTTCTCTTCCTATTACGGGTCTCTCGTAGCATACATACTTTCTAAAATTTTTTGCTCATAAAAGTGCGTTACAGGAACCAAAAAAATTGAACATCGAATAAGCGCAAACAAAATTTTTCTTAAAATTAACTTTTATCCGATCATAACTTGTTCGGTGATATAAACAGTTCAGCAGCATCTATCGAACAAAAATCGATAAAATTTACATGTGAAAATCTTTTTCTTGGACAATTTATTTTTCCCTTTTGTGAAAAAAAGGGTTATGTGATAAAAATAAGCATTTGGTCACTATCGATGATCGAAACTTGGTTAAATTCTAGGTAATCTGAGTCTGAGAGTCCGAATATGTTGTCAAATTTGCAAAATTTAAAAGTGGGTATTTTTGGAAACGGGCAAATTTTACCAAAATCTGATTGAAGGATGTTATATATGAACAATTTAAATCTGTTCTCAACATTTAAATATTCTAAATTCCATTTTACGAAGGAGAAAAAAGGAATTTGTTAAAACGAATCTATATAACACTGAATATTGCGTTTGAATCACCATAATAGTTAGATTGCATTGGTTGGAGACAAAAATAGAGTTTCATACTCTAACTAATTCTGTTTAAGGTGAAGCACGGCCTATACAGATGAAAGCGGTGCTATTGTATGTAAGTATTGTGTCCCTTTAATAATCATCGATAGAAGACTTTTTTGACATCGGAATGAATGATTGAATTATCGTGCTGTTGCCTATTTTTTCGTATCTGAATAGATATGGAGAAACGAATGGAAAGAATCTGTTTAGACGTATAGGAATCTTTAGTCTATCATAATATGTTTTCATCAACTGTCTACTTATGCGGACTTACTTATGTTTAGAAACATGAACTAGCTATGAACAGTATATCCCAGTTGAAATATGTTTAATTTTTCGCTTATATGTGTGCGTAAATTCACTTTACGTTCCAGAACTCTTTATAGAGGATGCAATTCTGGAGGCTGTTTGTGCAAATCAAACATATTACCTGATAGTTTAATAAAATGCGCTCTTGCTTTCGTAGACATGTTAAAACGTCTTATAGGCTTCTATCATGAAAATGATTTAAGTAGCTTACTGACGATGTGCGATTTACCGTTGATACAAGAAGTAGCTGAAGTTTTAAAATTATACCATATCTTTCTAAACTATAGAAAAAGACTGTTGTAAGAGAAAGTAACGAGCAAATCAATCAGAATTCATCACTCATGTAAGACTTGCGCATCGACGTAAGTACAGAGATAATCAACACTGTAACCTTGGGACTCAGAAGAAAATAAAACGTTACATCTTTAGAATTGATTCGAGTGAGAACAAAATATTTATACTCTATTTATGAATACCAGTCATCATTATTCATTTCTTTCAGAAAAGGGTCAGCGAATCCCTGGGATGAGCATTACTTGTAAAAAAAGTGCACTCGAAATATTGGACTCTCAAATAATTCTCTCTTTTTCTTATCAGTGATAATATTAACATGTTCTTTAGTTCCACTATCTTGTTTAATTAAATTAGAAATCTATCAAACATCTTCAGACAATGCAATTCCAAATGGATCTCTACTAGAAAATATCATTAATTCATCCAATTCATCATTTTATTGACATGAAAGAAAATGTTTTTTTCTACTCAAACCGGTAACTAAACAATGGGCTAGTGTACAAATTTATGAATTATTGACGACGCATTCGTTGTCGCCATTTTCGAATTGTCTGTTTGAATGTTGTTGTGTAAAGTTCTGACGGTAGAACAAATATAGCAAAGAGAAGCATAGATGGCACGAATGAAATAAAATAAGCAGAAAGATATAACCAAGGGTTAATCGATGGATCGACACAACCTGATAGCAATGAAATAATTAGACGAGGCAAAGCTAATAGAAGTAAAATAATAGGACTAATAATGAGTTGTTTATGTTCATGTAATTGCTTTAGAATATATTGTTTAAAAGTTTCTTTTTGATTTTTTGCTACAAATCGTTGCCGAGCAGTATTAAAAATAATAAAACATGCCGAAAAAAGATTGACAAGAAAAGGTACGATAAAATGGAAAAATAAAATAAATGTATCGAAAATCTGAAGAGAACTTGAATAACGAGCAACACATATAACACGATGTTCTGGTTCGGATTGATATTCAGATGTTGAATTATTATATTTCAATGTGTATTTATAAGTAGTATATTTATGTAAATGATGTTGAATTGGTTGATGAATAATAGACAATGTGATAATAATCGGTAAAAGTATGATTATTGGTCGTGCTATATATATACTCTTTGTTTTATCAAAATTAACTCCTTTCGAGACATTAAAAATTCGTTCAATAGCAACACAAGCATTTAACCAACCATCGAAATATAAGCATATTTTCAAAATAGGACCGATAAATACACAATCGAATCGAAGAATTGATGAGCTCGTAATTGAATACAATTGAATGAGAGTAACAAGCCAAAATTTAATGGTAAATATTGTAATTATTACTAGTGAATTTATTGAACATCCTAGTAAATAGATTGCACAGCCAACTTTTCGAAGATTTTTATCTTGAAAAGTGATCAGAGAGAGAACACCATTGATGAAGCCACAAATGCACATAATCATCGTTATACCAGCAGCTGCTTGTACAAGAGATGATTGTTTATAGAATGGTATATCGGATTTAATTTGATTATTTAAAATATCATTAATTGTCAAACCAATACCTTTTCGATGTAAACTACAGTAATCTCCAATAACACAAGTACTTTGTTTTTTAACTAGAAAATATTCAAAATAATTCTATTTATTTCCAATGAATATATACCTATTCGATTGAGAGTAATATTTTTTGGTCCACTGACAAATACAGTAAAATTTCCTCGTATACTAGGTTCATATGTTGTTATTAATAGAATATATGTTATATTCATTTGTAAATAGATTCCAAATGCAAATGTATTACAACATTCCGAATTACTTTCTTTGATGATATTTTTACTTATAGAAAATGGATCAAAATCATATTGATAGATATATCCGTATAGCATAATACTACTATTAGCATTGAAAATATATGAACCATTCTGATCGACAGTGATTTGAAGTGTTTCATAATGATAATTGCCTTTTAGACAGTGTCGTGAATACATTGGAGTATCCATTGTCAGTTCTGATTGATATGTTTGTTGAAGAACTAGAACAATGCGTTTTTTTTTCAAATTAAAATAGAGATAAATTCATCTTACTGATACGATTGAAAGTAATATTATTTGGACCAGATGTGTATATGGAGATATTTTCTGCTCTATTCTGATCGAATGTATTTATGACTAAAACGTATGTAGTATTAGCTTGTAATTCAGTTGTGATTTGAAAGAATCGAAGATGACATTCTTGATGAACTGCGACAAGATGTTCACTTGGATTATATGGATTGAAATAGAATTTATATAAAAGACCGTATGTTACCTGCATACTTTGACTTAACAAACTGTAGATACCTGATGTAACTACATTTATTTGTAGCCATTCTTTCATTTTTAATATCTGATTTCGATCTGTATATGTTGCATAAAAATTTATTCCCATACAATGATCATGTTTATATTGACGACTATGTTTAGTTAATAGAATTGAGTATATTGTTGAAGTCAATGTCATGAGTATATCTATGCCTTCCATATGAATTTGATCTGGTCCTTCGAAACTCACCGGAAATAATTCTGATACATTTGAAATAGCACGACTCTTGGTCATAAGAAATATATATGAAGTATCGGATTGTAAATAAATCGTATATCGATTTACAATTGATTTACAATGCTGATAACCGTTTTTACTGAGTAAATTTTCGTTTATTTGATATGGATTAAAATTATTTCTATAGAGATAACCATTTATTCCATTATCAAGATCAATCGAGAATATATAATAGCCTGTTGTTGTTACATTTATACGAAAAAATTCATAGTAATTCAAAACTTCACAATTGTGATGTTCGAATTTTTGACTGACGTTCCTAAATTTCACGAAATGTTTGAATTGAATGACTTGTGGAATTAAATCTTATGAGAAGACAATTATTAAATTGACAATGTAGAAGAAAAGTTATTGTATACCTGTGTGTCGTTTCATACTGACAACATTTGGACCAATGATGATGATAAAAAAAACACCTTGCTCATTGGCATGTTTTGTCGTCACAACTAATCGAAATGAATTTTTTGTATCAACATTTATCGAAATTCTGAATTCATCACCATCATAACCATTATCATTAAATTTAATCGAATTTTTGAAAAGATTAAATGCATAGATCTCATTTTTATTATCATAAAGAAATCCGTACATATCCATAAAACTGCTACTAACAATTGTGTAATAACCTGGTTGAAGTATTTCAATTTGAATTGATTCACAATAGTTGTGTAACCATTCGCATGGTAAATATTTACATTGACTACTATTGTTGGTAAGTTCCGATGAATACGTCGATTGTACAGCAGTTGTATCTGTACAAGCATATTGAACTCAAAGTATTAGTTTCTCTCTCGATTCATATATAATTACTTACATAGACGACTAAAAGTAACACTGCCTGGACCAGTAATAATCAATGAGAATGGAAGTGGTACCTTGTCATCAATAGATATTGGCACTAGGACATATGTTTCACCAGACCAAAGGTAAAAAGTAAATTCTAACGAACCAGCTTCACAGCCACCATAATGACGTAATAGTCTATTATCATTATAATTTTCTTTTCTAGCATTGAATTCATTGTGATACAAATTGATGATTAGAAACATCGTAGTATTGATAAGAAAAGTGTATTTACCATCTTCAAATACATGTAATGGTATAGTTTCGAAAAAACAACAAGGTTCTTCGTCATCAGAAGGAAATCTCAAGTGATTGAGAGTAAGTACTGATGTGTATACTGATTCAATTAACATTAGTGTATCTATTTTATGAATGAAAAAATTCGATTCGATCGATTATAATAAAATTCGAAGAACAAACCTTCTGTCGATGTTGTAGTTTCAGTTGTTGAGTTTTCAAGATTCACAAACTTATTACATGTATCATTTGTTAATAGAAATTTGAGAATACGATAGTTATATCGATCAACAATATACATATTGCCGTCACTATCAAAAGCCATACTCTGAGGAGCAGCCATGCCCTGTAATGATGAATCAGGAAATTCGATACAACCAACTAAACAACGAAAACCATTCGGACTTGATCCAATGATGCGATTTTTATAATGATCGATTATATAAATGTTCTCATTTTCATCTAGTAGAACAGCAATTGGATACCAAATATTAATAGGATCTGATGAATCAATAATTATTTTTCCAATAATTTCTCCTGGATGAAAGAGTAGAACTCGATTGTTTTCAGAATCTGCGACGTATAAATCTCGATTAATATGCACGTAGATTCCTTCAGGATTTGAAAGCATATTTAATTTTGATCCTCTTTTACCTACACCGGCAACAATTGTTATTATATTCGTATCACTATGCAATGATTTTGCAATGACTTGATGATGATCAAACATTGAACAATAAAGTATATCATTAATATCAATAAATAAACTACGACAATATGAGCAATAGTTAGCAATCGTTTCACTATCATCTGCTATTGATGTTGTCCATTTTTCGACTGTAGCACCGTATTCGTTGCCAACATAAATGTCACCTATGCTCGAAACAAACAGAGCATTCGGTTGATAGTTTGTGATGGAGATTATACGATCAGGATCAATATTCTCCTTATACCATATATAAATACTCGAAATACTCGGATATGTAACATAGATAGTATTATTTCGATCGATGAATATGAATCCTGGTTCGAATCTTAGATCTGATTTTAATGGAAATACAATTCCATGAGAATTCCACTGAGCACACGATGATAATTTTGGCCGATGAAATGATATATCTATCGAGGAGAAAAAAAAAACAACTCGCTATTTTCAACTATACGTATATTCAACATACTTTCACTATCTGTTAATAGTACAAGTATTAACCAAGTATAGAATAATAAAAACATATTTATGATTAAATTGTATTCAAATGAGAAAAAAAACTCAGTATGTCTCTAATATACGTGTTATGAAGAAATAACAAATCATCATTTTATTCCATTAAAACAACATTAACTATTTATTCTTTTGCAAAATCATGTCTTTTTTTGCTGACTTGTTCAAATGTGAGATAAAATAATATTTTTTTGTGTAAATGGCGCTTTCTATTATTTTTAATTTATTATTGACAGATCTCGGCTTCTGACTACCTCTAACAAGAACCAATAAATCATCATCATCATTCTTTGTTCTGCCATGCAGTTAAGAATATTTATTTACCAGTTCTTTTTTCAAACTAAGTTTTTCTCGAAAATATATTTGAAATATATTGACTGTTAGACGACACATTATTTTTAATAATTATTTATTTTCTAATGTTATTTTCAACCACTCTTTTATACTCACGTAGCGATGATTTAGAAATATGTTTGGATATTGATTTTCCACTGAAAGAACATCTTACTGATTCGACTATTCCTGTATTTATTTTTTATCATGGCGGTGGATTAATCGGAGGTAATCGACAATCATTCATTCCAATGCAATTAAAATGTAAGTTTACGTTAGAAAATATGCAGCCATGAAAAAAGTTTTATTTATAGAAGATATTTTGGTAATTGGTTGGGCTTTTATTTCTGCTGATTATCGATTATTAATTCCATGTACTGGTCATGATATTCTTCCGAATGTTAAAAATTTATTTCATTATCTTTCATCGGATCAAATAAATAAAGATTTAAATAATCCATCATATCGCATTGATTAAGGCGGCTGACTGCAATTTATTGCAGCAAGACGACTTATTGCTTTTAGTTAGCTTGGTTGCCTAGCAAAATTCTTCTTCTTCTTATTCTTCCTACGGACGCATGAGTCACACTTCAATTACGCCAACCTTTCTACGTAATTGTCCATCATTTTGAAAAGAAAAAAAATATATTCAGAATCCTCAGAATCTGATAAACAATATTCTGAAATCTGTTTTTCGAAATTCAAGGTCTTTCGGGAAATATAAGATATACAAAATGACTAATTAACATATTATAGTTTCGCCTTATATGGTCATATATGATTCATTTTTAATTGACCATTGATACGTCACATGCCTTATGCATACACGATTTAATTAAATTTGTTGAAATTCAAGTTTATCCACTGCAGAGTCTTTTAGAAAAAGAGAGATCAAGTAATGGCTGTTAGAGATCTTTCCTAAAACTTATTCTTCAAGTGATCAATGAGATTAGAAAAAAGCACAACGTATGTCTTTGAGTCAAAGACTTTGACTGATATTCTAACTCTATTTGTTTTAACTCTTGCACATTAGGGAATTGCAGTCAGCCGCCTTATCTACTCGGCTTTGTCTCGAGTGGAATTCTAGTTCTTCTTGTTTAGCTGTAGGTGGAACAAGTGTCGATGCTTATGTTGCGTATCTTGCTGCTATTTATGCGAAACTAAAACGAAAAACTGTTTTTACTCTCTATGGATTTGGTAATCATTTGATTTTTCCTTTTTATTATTCTATTAAATCACCAATAACAATGGATGATACTGATCGGAAGTGCAGAATCCGCTATGAAAACCGAAAATTTCCCCGTAATAAATTCAACCATGAACGAGATTAACTGTTATACCCGATGAGGTTATGTCAATGTAAACTGATGAGAAAGTTTTTAAATTCGAATATTTAGTCATTGTAACAATGAATTCGAATTCATAAATTCCAAAAGAGAGTTTTTTTGCTGGAATATAGATTTCACTCGATGTAGTTTCGATAAGTGGATCGAGTAGAATTTCAGTTGAACAGGTTGTTGTTGAAGTACAATTCTTAATAATCCATTGTGTTTTGATTGATAATGAATCATTACAATTGAATTCAATTGAAGAAATTATAGAAAAATCTTGACTTCGACGAAATTATATCGATTTGCTGGTGTTGAACCACCGGGAATTAAAAATATCTTCGGAGACTTACACGCTTAAAAAAAAAGAAAGCTTTAGTCTTTATCAATTTCAAATAGTTTACTTTCAATTGTTGTTGTTGTTATTTGTTCGGTTGTCAAAATTTCTCCTAAATTATGAAAATTTGTTGTTACTGTTTCGTCTGAATGAATTCAAAATAGATTTCAAATATGTAACAGTTGACATGAGAATTCAGTTGAGTTTGGAATCTATATTTAATTAAAAAGAGAAACGAAAAGGAAAGAAAGAAAAAAAAGAGAAAATAATTTCTTTGGTTAAACGATGAACTTGATCAATGCAATGAAGAGCATCAAAATATACTTAAAGAACTATATAATATTGCCAACGATATTCAAATATTCACGAATTCTGACGAATGTATTGATTTTTTAACTGAGATCGATCCTGATGAAGCAAAAGTATTTATGATAATAAAAGAAACAGAAACGATTGGACAACAAATAATACCTTTAATTCATGATATTTTTCAATTGGACAGCATATACATGATAGTTACTGATCTATATAAATATAAATCTAAAGAATGGACAATGGAATGGAATAAGATAAAAGGTATATACAATAAGACAACATCTGTCTGCCAATCTCTTCAATTCGCTGTTAAGCAATACAATCAAGATTCTATTTCAATGAGTTTTATTTCCCAGAATGCAGACATTTCAGCACAAAACATCGATCAATTGGAGTCTTCATTTATGTACACGCAAATTCTCAAAGAAATTCTTCTTGAAATGGAGTATGAAACTTTATCCGTCAAAGATTTTATTATTGACTGGCGTAAAACATGTAACAATAATCCAGTTCAACTGAATACTATCACGGAATTTGAGGATGAGTATCGACCAGAAACATCTATCTGGTGGTATACTCGAGAATATTTTATTTACAACACATTGAATAGAGCATTACGAACGTTAGAAAGCAACACTATTATCAATATGAGTTTATTCATTCGTGACTTACATCACCAACTTGAACATTTGCAAAAACAACAAACTCATTATTATAATGAGCATTCGTTCACTGTCTATCGGGGACAAGGTCTTTCAGAAATGGACTTTCAAAGATTACTTAAAAACAGTGGTGGATTGATATCTTTCAATAATTTTCTATCTACTAGTCTGAACAGAGAAGTTTCACTTTTGTTTGCTGAAAGTGCTTCAGCACAAAATGATATCACTGGCATTCTATTTGAAATGTCTGTTAATTCATCCGTTCTGTCAGTACCATTCGCTAGTATTCAAGATGTTAGTTACTTTCAGACGGAAAAGGAAGTACTTTTTTCTATGCACACCATCTTTCGTACAGGTAATATTAAGAAGATCAATAATAACAATCGACTTTATCAAGTTGAACTCCAATTGACCAGCGAGGATGATAAACAGTTACGTGCGTTGACTGATTATATACGTGCAGGAACAAATGGAAACGGATGGGAACGATTAGGTAGATTATTAATCAAAATATGTGAATTTAGAAAAGCTGAACAAATCTACAGAATATTGCTCGAAGAAACATCTGACGAAAACATAAGAGGATTTTATTTTCATCAACTTGGATATATTAAAAATCAAGAAAATGACTATGCAAGTGCAGTTCAATATTATGAGAAATCACATGAAATTTGGAATAGAATTCTTCCTCAAGATCATCCTTCATTGGCAACATACTACAATAATATTGGTTTAGTCTATAAAAATAAAGGTGAATATTCGAAAGCATTGTCTTTTTACGAAAAAGATCTCGAGATTAGTCAAAAAAATCTTCCAAGCAATCGTCAGTCATTGGCTATATGTTACAGTAATATCGGTTCATTGTATAAACATATGGAACAATATTCGAAAGCGCTTTTATCTTACGAAAAAGCATTAGAACTATGGAAAGAAAATCTTCCTTCAAATCATCCTTCATTGGCTGTTTGCTATAACAATATAGGTTCAGTATATAAAGATATGAAAGAATATTCCAAAGCACTCTTATTTTACAATCAAGCGCTCGAAATCTTGGAAAAAGTTCTTCCTTCAAATCATCCGGACTTGGCTACTTCATATAATAACATCGGTTTGATATATGTTAACATAGGAGAACATTATAAATCGTTGAAATTTTACGAAAAAGCACTTGAAATTCGACAAAAAACTCTACCTTCATATCATTCATCATTAGCTACTTCATACAATAATATTGGTCTGGTGTATTGTAATATGGCACAATACGAAAAAGCATTGCCATTTTTTGAAAAAACAATTGAAATTCGACGAAACATTTTCCCATCGAATCATCCTGATTTGATCGTATCATATAGTAATATTGGTTTCGTATATTATAACATTGTAGAGTTCTCTAAAGCTCTTTCGTTTTATGAGAGAGCACTTAAAATTCAACAAAAAACTCTACCATCGTGCCATCTTTCATTGGGTACTTCGTATAATAATATCGCTTTAATATACAACAAAATGGGCGAATATTCCAAAGCACTTTCTTGTTATGAACAGACATTAGAAATTCAACAAAAAATTCTTCCACTAAATCATCCTGACTTAGCTTTGTCCTACAGTAATATGGGTTCGATATATGACAACATGGGAGAGTATTCCAAAGCAATTTTTTACTATAAAAAGAGCTCGAAATCAATAAAAGTATTCTACCAGCTGATCATCCATCATTAGCAATTTCCTACAATAATATTGGTATGTTATATTATAACATGGGGCAGTATTCTGAAGCACTTTCATTCTATGAAAAAGATCTTGAAATTAGTCAAAAAGCTCTTCCTCTAAATCATCCTGACCTAATTACTTCCTATGATAACATTGCTGAGATATACTGCTGCATGAAAGAATATTCTAAAGCACTTTCAACATATGAATGTGCTTTATCGATATTTCAAAATTCGTTTCCTTCGTATCATCCGATAACTCAACTTTTTCAAGAAAAAATCGAACGTATTAAAAGCAAGTAACTCTTGTCTGGTCAACTTGCTTAATTTGTTGTAGACAACAGTTTTTTTTGCAAATATTTTCATCTATGTGAATAAAAATCATACATAAATTCCTTCGACTGTAGGAAAGGTCGTATGGAAAAAAATAGTTTGCACGTGTGCTATCGGCTTTAATATAGATATACAAAAACAATCGATCAAAAAAGACGTTCAATTTTGTTAGAAGCCAATAAATTTTCTTCACATTAATTTATTCTTATATGTATTGCTGAACATTCTCTTTGTTGATAGGATTCAATTTGAGATAGATTAATTCAGGTAAAAGGTACATTGAATTAGAGAAATTAATTGAAGAGAAAATTTTGTAATTGAAGTTTGATTTCGAATCGAGAAAATCAGTTGCATGAGTTTTGATGAATCCAGTTGAAATAAATGAAGAAATATTCGAAAGTAAGATCAACAGGTATTTGACAATCAATTTCTAAATGGTAAATCTTTGTCTCAGTTGAAACATGTCGAAGAGTGCAGAAAAAAATCGACACGACGAAACATTTGTATATGGAAGAAGACACTAATGTAGGGCCAACTGGAGTCCAATGCATTGTAATGTGCTCAATGTTGATATTAAAAAGTGAGAGTGCACATTAACATCTTTACATACTTTAATTAAACTTTTCAGTGTTTTTAAACGACAAAATAACATCTGTATGATCGATTGATAGAATTTCTTTCTGTTTATCTAATTCTTTCAATCGATGCATTTGAATTTTGGTCAATAATAATTGTAATTAAAATATACTAGTCATTGTCGTTCATTTTCTTATAAACATCAACGATTGGATCGAAATCATTATTGCTTCATTTAATCTTCTGTTGAAAAAAAATAGTAGGAGGGAAATAGTATTTGTTATTGTTTTTCTAAAATATGAAAACAATGGAGAAGGCAGTAAAGAAAGAAAGCTTACATGTAATCATTTCAGATATTACGTTTATGAATATTTCCATCTGTATATCTTTGTATATAAAAGCAAAACTAAATGTGTATCTATATAAAAATTGAGCTGATATAATAATACTTTGCCAATAGTTTATAATCTGTAAGTGAATATGATTATTTCATGTTTATTCTTTGTAAATAAAACGTTTTCTTGATTGAAACAGATAATGAGTGATCAAGCACAACAACAACCATTAGCTACAAATGCTCCTGATTCACAGGACGTTCAGCAAAAGTAAACAGACATAGGCCAGAAAACTGGAGCTCCCGCTGGTACACTTGGTTACTACGAAACCGTAGAATCTGATCAAGGGGTTGATACTGGTGTAGGTAAATATAGAAGTTTTCAAAAATTTAAAAATCTGAACAAAGAAAAAAAGTTATATTTGAAAACTGAAAATTTCTATTTAGTACATCATGGTTATTATCGATCTGAACCGCCATCATAATCGTATTCTAGAAATCATTATAAAAACATTTTTATTAACACTTCATTTACTTGCTTTTAAGTTGAATTTTTTTTATTTAAAATAAAGTGCATTTACAAATCCTTTAATTCATTCTAAAAAGAAATCAATTAATCAAATTACAATAATTTTTTCCCAAGCTTTTCACAGTAGTTTCGTCAGCACTATTGAAACAATATTCTAAAATTGAAGTGCATAATGAGTTTGTCTTTTACTCTTGACGTAATCTTCATCGGATATTTTTTCTTCTTTCTCTCTCAAGACATTCCTTTTATAGATAAAATAAGTATACGTGATGTATACACTGGTATCTTTCTCCTCCTTCCATCGCTTTTCTTATTGTCAGAATAAAATATGCGCAGACAAAAAGAACAATGATCTAATATACACATGTGAGAAACTATGTTCTCATCGGTATTATTTAATACGTATTTTATATATAGATATTTCTAAATAATTCAAGTTCTACAGTTGAAATTATTTAGAAAAACAAAGTTCAATATAAGTATTTGTACAATGAATATAATCTAAATAACAATTCTTTTGTTGAATATCAGTTAGTTGTTGCAAAATTTCAGTATCAAATAGGTTATCTTGATGAAATTCAATTGTCATTAGTTGTAATCGATGGAGATTATGAGACACTTCGTGTAAAAGTAAATAAAGATCATTGATTGTAAGCTGTGAATTTATTTTGTATTGTTGTAAAGAAATCGTATGCAGCGAAAATGATCTACCAATATGATTGACAACTGTTAATAGTTCATTACGATGAGAATTATTTGATTCACGAATAATTAACATTTCAAGAAATGAAAATTGATCTATTTTTAAATTGTTATTGAATAATTGTGATAAAAGTTCACTATCAATATTTAATATTCGTAAATGTGGCATCCAACTGAGCCAACTTACTGTTGTATTCACGAGTACATCGCCTTAAAAAATATTTTCTAAAATCTACATCGAAAAAATGAACTAAGATGATTTACTGGATTGATTTTCGTATCCTTTGCGAATATCAAGATGATCGAATTGTGTTAAAAGATCATTGTTACATTCCATTTTATAGATACCATCCGATTTTATTCGAATCGATTTACCTCGCCGTGATCCTTGGTTTAACATTTTAAGAAATAAACTACTCACAAATTCATTTTCTCCAATCAGTATACTAACATCTGGCATTTTCGTGTATAACATTGGTATTAAACAATTTAAATGATCATCAGATTGATTAAAATGAGTATGTATTATATCATTCATTATCATAAATCGAAGATCTAATTTATAAGGTAAACTAAATATAACATAAACTTTATTTATACTATCATAATAGCACCCAATATGCATAGTTAACCAATATTCTGTTTGAAATGAATGAATAATATTATTCATCTGCTGATCGCATAAACAAACTGTTTCAATCCAAAATGAAAAATCTTTCATCATTTTCATATGAATAACAATCTCATTGAATAGATGATAACCATCAATGTAAGTTAATGAATGTTTAAATTTTGGATCTTGATGAATAAGAGCTAAATGTAATGTTTGAAGACTTGTTTGAAAAAGACGAATAAATTTGACAATTGCCATAAAATTTAATACGACCATATTTCGTAATCTAAATAGAGAATTGAATTTAATAATTTCATCTATGATAAAAAAATTTAAACCTTATTATTAGTTTAGACAGAGAAGAACATGGATCGAATGAAACAGGAAACAGTTCTTCATCATTTTGTTTAACATCAACACCAAGATGAAAATCTATTAGTAAAATAAGATTAAAATTTCTTTCACAATAAAAGAAAAACGGACCTAGAGTCAATAGATTTGGAAGGCATATTAATAAATATTTCAATGTTACCAAATCACGAACATCAATTTGAAGGTAAGTGAGAGAATATTGAGGTTGATACGACAATGGAAGTTGTTCACTAAGAGATAGTCCATCTCTTTGATTTTTGCTATGCAGAATACAACTAGTCAATCGACTTCGAGTTGAATAATTATTTAGAAGCGATTCACAAATCAATTTCGATGCTTTGTTTAATGAACAATTATATAATGTGAGTTTATCAACAAATGGAATACATGACAGATAAGGTAGAAGATCATTGACATCAGAATCATGAATATTACGTAGGACAAGTTCTTCTAATTGTGGAAACACGTCAAGCAACGATGAAGAAGATAGGCAATATCGAGAGAACAAACGCAATTGAGAATAAGAATTTTGATGACCAAGTTTGAAAATTTTGACATTGAATCGAAATTGATCAAGTAATTGAGTACAACAAAGTTGAAAGGTTGAAAATGTCGTCGTATAAAAATCAACCGATTTGTAACAATAATCTTCTAATAGTCGAATGTATCGGTGACATCGAATTGAACCAAAACTTCTCATCGTTTCAACATGAGTTAAATATTTCCAAATTATTAAAACGATTTCATTTGGTAAATCAGTAAAATGAGTACGAGCTTCTATTGTATTCGACATTTTTTCGAATATATGCACATGTTCATTCGAGTGTGTCCAATCTCATTGTTTGTCAATGGTCAATGAACGAGTACATTGTTCATTATTGTCAATTAATAATAAAATTCTACATTTTACTTGTGTATATCTATGAAATCGACTTCAAATAGAAGGAAATATTTTATAACTCGAATTTTTTCGATTTTTAATGCTAGAATATTTGCCGTTTTTTGTCATCTCGAATAGAGGCCAGCATTTACCATCACGCTACGTTTTTTTACAATTGCTCAATTTATATTTCCACTAATTCTTAATAAGACTAAACAGTCTATAAGAAGTGTTTACATATTTAATTGAAAAACAAATCAATATGAATAATCATTTCGGTAAACACTGGCTATTGAATCACAGATTAAAGAATGATCTCGTTATATTGAAATTGCTAAAAAAATCAGTATCATTGTAGTGGCGCAACCGGGGGGGGGGGGGGGGCAATTGGGCTATTACCCATCGAAATTTTTAAAAGAAGAGTTTCGCCCAGTGAAATCTTCGTTGGAAAGTTTTATTTTCATAAATCATCTCGGATTTAAGTATGATTGTCCGAACTAGGAGGGGAGTACAAGGTTTTTTGTCTGCACATTGGTTTTTGGAGGAAGTTTTCTGCGAAATCTTCTGCTTTTTGCATATGAATAGCGCATTTTTTGCGGATAAATGTGCTTAGAAGATATATATGTTGGTTAGTTATGTTTTCTGGAAAAACAGGAGTACGAAGACAAGGAAAAATAAATAAATCCTGTTTAGTCAAATTATAGCACAATGACTTCAGTCTTATTTATTCACTGTTTATAGGTGATTTTTACGTAATATGTGTCTGTGTGTGTACAAATATCCTATAACGAGTAAAAATAGATCGAAATATTTTTTGTCGAAGGCATATTCGAAAGCTCAAATGGTTTTTATTTGGATTTCAATCATAGATCAATATCTTCTTTCAAGAAAAAACAAGTTCCTTCGTGAACATATTCGTACAGAAAAACAAATAAACCTTCTCACCCTCAATCCTGCAGGCACAAGATAGGTCGAATACGGGAAGTGAATAGTGCGTTGGATAGAGCTCGTCGAGTTCTACTTGGAACCACCACAAGCTCACTTGGAACCAGCACTCAAACGAATATGGTGAGCAAATACTCGAATATGGTATGAAAATATCCTACGTCTCTAGGAATTATTCTGCAAATGGATATATTATCGAAAAATAGGAATAAAGCTTTTCAAATGAAAATATTTGAAAAAGACGAATGAATTCAATTAAGTTAAATACTCTCAGTACCCTCTTCTCTAGAACCTCATCCTTGTTATCTAACTCTGACAGATTCACTTTTTTTGCAGTACACATAACAATCGGATTTCAATCCGATGTTTACGCATTTATTTTTATTATAACAAAATAACAAAAAGAAAACAATATCAATTATTCACGATTTTTGTGTCACAGGAAGACCGGGTTGACTTTTATGTTTTCGTTTTTTTACTAATGCAAACGCTGGCAGATTGATTTTTAATTTCTCTTCAATATCTGTCAAATTCGGTAGAGATTTTAATATATTCGGTAGATATTCATTGAGTAATTGTTGTTCATCAGCTTCGAAATTTGATTGTTTCCAAACTTCTCGTAATTGATAAAGGATAATTCGATAGTTGCCACCTTGTTTAATACCTTTGAGTGTTAGCATTCCAGCCGAGATCGGAAAAATCGGTACTTGCCAATTGAGAAATTCGTTGAGATCGTCGAGATGATATTGATATTTGAGTAATTCGATGACTTTGTCTTTGACAGTCGGATCGTAGGGATAGAGATCGGTAACAAGATCTTTGTAAGGTTTCAATCGATCGTTAGATGACGATGGTGAAAGCGAATCTCGATAGGCAACAAGCAATTGCGATAAACGACGATGCTCATTCGAATATTTCATTCGTTGTTCGAATTTAGATAACTAATATAAACAAAAAAAGTTGACAGTGACTTGCAAATTGAAAAAAAAACAACTAAAGATGTACTTCATTCATATCACGAACAAGTTTAACAAGAATTGTCAAAGCATTTGGTTGAGCAGCATGACATTTCTTCCAATGAGTTTCAAGTTGATCTAAATCTGCAGTCGATGGAATACCTGAAATAATTCATTGGATTCAAACAAACAAAAAACATTGATGTAAAAAGTCATCGTACCAAGATATTGACCAACATCTTGTTCGAGCATAGTCTTTAGCACTGAGCCCGCATTTCGACCATCGGCTATACGTTTCAATTCAACCCATAGTCGTTCACCGGAAATATCTGAAATGAATTTACTTCTTTTTCTTCGAAAAGAACAAAAAAAAAGAGTCACACCTTTCAATCCATGAACGTTCTCCCGAATAGCTTTCAATGTGTCTGGATCATGTTGTGCATTTTCTTGAGCTAATCGTCCGAAAAATCGAAAATATCTCAAGATTCTCAAATAATCTTCTTTGATTCGTTCAACTGGATCTCCAACAAAACGAATCTGTCGATGTTTTAAATCTTCAATTCCATTGAAATAATCATAAATCGTTCCATTGAAATCTAAAAACAGTGCATTTACTGTTAAATCTCGTCGGCTCGCATCCAATTGCCAATCTTGTGTATATTCAACAACAGCATGTCGTCCATCGGTGACCACATCGACTCTCAATGTCGTCACTTCGAAATTCTCCTCATCATCAATTCGAGCTGTAATAGTTCCGTGTTTTTCCCCGTTGACATTAATCATTCGAATATTAGCTTTCGTTAGCATATCTCTCATTTGATCGGGCGTTGCAGTCGTAGCAAAATCGATGTCATGCGGTTTGATATCCATAAGAATGTCTCTGACTGCGCCACCGGCTAATCGTAGTTCGTAATTATTTTCTTTGAAAAGATCAGCGAGTTTAAGCAACGATGGCGTGAGACATTGCCGATAGACAGATGTATCGATTTGCTGTGTGATTAACTGTTTGGATTGTGCACGATAACGAACGATTGTCGGCGTTCGAGAATAATATTTTGATAGGTTTGAAAAAATTGACTTGAAGAATAATAAACGGTGCGAGTGCAAACATATTAACATCTATAAAAAAAGAAAGCGAGAACGAAATTTCTTTATTTGGATTCATTTTGGCAATTTTGACATGTTCGATAGGAAGACTCTTATACAAATCAAACATATCGATCGTTTATCTCGGCAAACACGTCAATATCGGCTAAATTTAAACCGTATTTGCGATCAGAAATTACATGAAAATGTTCGAAATCTAATTGATCGACACGAACGAACGTTCGTTCGTTTAACTAGCGAAGAAAAACTCGAAAAACAACGAAAACAAGTTCTTCGTCTCACATTTCAACATCACGCAAACGAATCTCAACAACATCCATTGACACTCACTACTCATTTAACTTCACCTACTCAACATTCCTCATGTAATCTCTTCTCTCGAAACTGTCAACTCTATCCTTGTCAACCGGTTTATCATTATCAAAGTTTTCTCAAACCTGAACACGATCAAACATTTCAACAACGAAAATCTTCCGATGAAACCCTTCCACCAATTTCGAATTCATCATATTTACAAACGATTGTAGCCGATCTTAAAGATAAACATTACGAACATAATCGTCGACAGCTAACAGCAACAATACAAAATCAATCTCATCGTGCTCATCGACATGTTCACGTTCAACGAACGATGAATCATTTGAATGAGCAAAGTCAATTGTTACGCGAACGATTAACTGATAAAAAACAGTTTGGTTATGTTAAAGAACGTCAATATGAATTGAAACAAGCGATTCAGCGTCATTTGACCATCGCTGCAAGATTTTATAGATAAAAGAAAAAGTTCAATTGTTCAAACGTCATCAAATTGAACTTCAGTAGTCGACGAATTTTTCTCTGTTTTGTCTTTTGAAACTGCTGAAGCCATGACACTTTTAACGATATCTTCGCTTAATAACATACTACTATTCCAGGCACTCTGAAAAAAAAACGAAAAACAGATTATTTCAATGAATTATTCCAAACAAAATGATTGAGCACGTACGATAAATTGATAACTATCGTCAGTCGAATGATCACGAGCATAGTTCATGTTCACTTTCGAACCCTGAACAGCAATAGGACTTTTTTTAGCGATTGTTTCAGCTAATGAAAGTGCAGCATCGAAAGTTGCTTGTTGACTATCAAAGATGCGACCAATAAGTCCGATTTCTTGTGCTTCATTAGCATCGAACATTCGTGATGTATAAACCAATTCTCGGAATCGACTATGATTAACAACGGATTTCGGAAAGATTTGTAAAGTACCAACATCTGCAGCTAGACCCATGTCGACTTCCTATTCCAATAGAATAATTTCAATCATAAAAGGAAAAAAAAACATCTTCACAAGTTTTACTTTAATCGAAAATTTGGTATCACTCGAACTGTATCGAATATCACAGCAAGCTGATAGATCAATACCAGCACCGATACAATGACCATGAATAGCAGCAATAACAGGTTTCTCACACTAAACATTCGAATTGATTTACAATTGAAAACGAAATAAAATATTTTTACTTTATCAACTGATCGTAAAGACTCTTGGGTTCGTAAGATCATCTTTCGGACATGCAATGCTTTTCGTCCGATATCATCGATTTCCGTAAGCTCACCAGCAACACTCAATGATAAATATTTCACATCAATACCTGTACTAAAAGCTCGACCCGAACCGGTCAAGACGATAGCTCGACATGATTTCTCGGTATTTAATTGTTCGAAACAGGTTTTCAATTCACTTGAAAGAAAAACCGTTTTTATATTCGAAACACAAAAAAAAAAGAAAATCTTCTCTTTTCTACTCGAATAATTGCTTATTCATTGCATTAAGTTTTGTTGGTCGATTTAATTCGACAAGAGTCACGTAAGGTTTTGGTTGACTTAATTTCAACGTTTCATATGTCGGCAAATTTGTCGATGACATCAATCGAGATATCGATCGAAACATTTGCTGATCTACAGCATATCATCAGAACAAATAATTAAACATCAATCAACGAGAGCCTACTTGCAACCAACCGAAGCATCATGTAAAATGACTTCTTCGTTTTTTTAATCTTCGTGTATCATCACATCGATTGGTGAATAGTATACAAATTGCATAATATTAGAATGAGGGCGCTAATGGATAGATGAGCAAATGTAATTTTTTGATTGACATGAGAAAAAAACTTGAAAATAAATCAGGCTCTATCAATGTCATCGGCTAACCTTTAAACATGACAACTGTTCGAAACGCTCAATCGTTCTTCTTCTTTTATTATTTATTTTGTTATTAACATAAGTAGACAAGGAAATATATTATCATCGACTGACAAATCTAAATCGCTTAATGTCAGGACAAATGATGGATTTTCTTTATTTTTAGTTTGAGAAAATATGCGCTTCGACTGTCTCAAGGTTAGTCGAGATAATAAATTCAGTAGTTGCAACAGTTTGAAGTTTAACTATATTAAGCATGACAGCCCATATGGTGCCCTCGATCCACTCAAACAATTACTAGCCTCTAGTATCGCTCGAGAGTAAATGTAAAGTTATTCGAGACAGATTTATCTAATTGATATTACGATTTATCAGTTGACTGAACGAGATGAGAGAGACGTACGTGTAAATCATTTTTGATTATTGCGCCGCGAGCTTAACCGAATCTATATATGTATCGAGTGTACATTTCCTTGTTCAAGAATACAAATCGATTGTTAAAATGGTAAATTTATTCGACATGCACGAGTCTCATTCGACAGGTGTTTATTTCAAAGTCTTGTTCTGCACGTCGATTTATATCCGTTAGAGATAATAGCCTTTTGTTCTTACCGCAAGTATACATGTTCATTAAGTTCTTTTTTTTTGTTCTCTCTCCCTCTCTCCTTGAGATAAAGAAGAAGAAGAGAGAATAACAATATTCTTGCTTCTTCATTTCCGAATATAAAAAAAGAAGAATGTTTGTTTCAAGGTGAAGATTTCTTGTGTAAGTAAGATGTTCAAGTACTACTCTTCTTCAATAAAAAAAGACGAGAAACAAGTATGATAAAAATAGTTACATTTTACTTAGCCTTTTTCTTTCGTAAGTCGTACGTAAATATGTAATCATAATGAATATAATCATTGAACAGATAGATCATTCACGTATTCGAATCATATTTTGCGTAATATGATTAGTTTGTTATATACATACGCACAGCAGGAAAATTTCGACGTTTTTCTTTTTCGATAATTATCAGTGAAGATTTATATAAACAATATATTCAAATTTCACACATGATTAATGTGAAAAAAGAAAGAGAATTCATCGTTAACAAGCATTTGTTTGTTCTATATAGATATATATATTCGCTGAATTGATTAAATGTTGTAGATATTCACAGAATGTGGCGAATTGTATTGATGATTTTATTTTTCAATGTATACGTTCAATCGATGGAATTAAGTGAGTTAATTTTTAGAAATTTCTTATTAATTGATCGAAATCTGTTTGGTTTAGAAAGTCAAAATTCTTGTCAAACAGCTCTCTTGCCAAATGCAGCTACTCTTTGTCCGCATACGTCATCATTCGATTCTGAACTTTATATTTATCAAACATTTTCAAAATTAATCTATTTAACTTCAATAAAACATCCGCTGACAAATGACTATTTTCATCTTGAATATTCACGTGATGAAACTATTCATTCGTTGACATTTTGGCGACCGTATCGTTTACTTAGTTCACAATTTAATCCACCGGTTATTGCTAAACATCTTCGAATAAAAACCAATCAGTGTCTGCAATTACAACTGTTCGGTTGTGTTTTTACCGATGGTGTTGTGTCGTACACTGTTATTCAAGGTATTCATCAACTAGAAGATGATACATACGATGGATTTTATAATGAAAAACATCGATATTTATACGATGGTCTCGGTCAATTAACTGACGGACAGACTGGATCGGATAATTATCAAGATGACCAAGGTTTTCAATGGGTAAGAACGAGAGAAAACAAGTGATTTGAATCGATAACATGCAATGTTTAGGTTGGCTGGCGTAGGTCACGTTTTAGTAAATCGAATTATTCGTTGAGTATTCAATTTGTATTTGATTACGTTCGAAATTTTTCTCGTTTAACTATTCATGCGAATAATTTCTATCCAAAGAAAATCTACGTTTTTCGTTCGTTAAAAATCGATTTTTTCTATGAAAATTCTTCGAAATCACTTGTCTATCATCATCAACGTGACGATCAATTCGAAATGGCTCGACCGATAATGATCAATCTTCGACATCATCTCGCTTCACAAATACAAATTCATTTCGAATTCGACAGTCCATTGATGCTCATCAGCGAATTTACATTCGATTCGCACATTGTTCAAGATCAAACATCTCTACTTTCACTATCAACAAATCAATTTTCAATCTACGTTCTTATTTGTATTTCAATTGTATCATTAGTCTCACTTTCGCCATTAATCATCTGGCTTTTCTATCGAATATTTTCTCAACGTACTAAAACCTCATTTCTTTCGTCTTCATCGTCAATCTCGAGCACAGAATTCAATAGCCGATCGTCGCCACATCGATACGCATCGATCGCCTCATCGTCCTACGGCAAAGTTCGGCCGACAACCAATTTTCTACGTCTACCGAACAGACATTTCGAAGGCATTTGCGGCAATAGTTCGTATGCAACTGAACGAGCATTTTCGATGAATTTCGAGCCGAATATGTTTCGTTCGATTGAACAAATACGAATTCGAAGTAAACTCAACAATCGATATCAGCTACTCGGCGGAGGAGAGGTAACCGATTTCGAATTTACAAGAAAAGAAGTCAATTGTTTTTGCTCGTTGAAAAAGATTTATCAAGGCGAATTACAAATCGAACAATCATCGATTCCGATTTCGATTCGACGAATTCTACCGAATGCATCGATTGAATCCAAGTACGAAAATCATTTTTCATTTTGAATAAATTTCACAAGATTCTTCGCGTTTTAGAGTCACGTTTCTCAATGAAATCAGTCTGTTGACGTCTCTCTGTCATCCTCATCTTCTTCATGCGTACGGTCTTTGTTCCGAGCCTTCACTTTCGATTCTCGTCGAATCATCTGACTCATCAACGATGGATCTCTATCAATTCCTTCAATATTACAAATACGAAAAATTCGACGAACAGAATTTTCTTTCGACAGTTCGACTCTTTGCTCAACAAATATCCTCGGCGTTGACTTATCTCGAAGCATTGCATATCTATCATCGAGATTTAGCAACGAGAAATTGTTTGATCTCATCGAATTTACATATTAAATTACAAGATCTTGCCTTAGCAAATGAAATCTATGCCGATGATTATGTTCTGGTGACATTCGATGGAAATATTCAAACACGACGACCCATTCGTTGGTCTGCATGGGAAACAATTTGTTTGGTAAAATTCGGATGATCATCATTTGAAAAATCATTTTTTCCTCCTTTTATAGAATCAATTTACGAATAAATCCGATGTATTTTCATTTGGCGTACTTATTTGGGAGATATTGACATTGGCTAATCGTCCTCATGGTCTTCTAACTGACGATGAAGTTCTGACGAATCTCAAATCGAATTCATCATTGACTTTATCAATTCCAAGTTATGCTCAAGATTTCAATGAGTTGTTATTATCTTGTTGGAATCGAAATGATTTCGATCGACCGAATTTCTCGTTTATTCATCAATATTTAACTGAAATGCACGATAGCAATTATCAGCAAATAGTTATTTAGAAGAAAAAAAACGAATTTTGCCCGTTATTTTGTGTTGTATATTAAAATAAAACCAAAGGAAAAAAAAATACGAAAATGTTTTTTTTTATAAATTAGATGCAAGGAAAAGTGTTTTCAGTTCGATAAGAGTCTCTTGAATGGAATCAGCGAGACGTCGAGCATTGGTGTGACTCGAATTTCGATAGGCAGTGACAACAAATGTAATGCTAAAATAAGAAACAAAGTTAATTAATTGAATTGTTTGCTGACATTTACGCATCGCTGCCAAGTCGATAGAACACTCCGTAACCGTTCAAACACATCGGCGCTGTCCCGCCACTTGTTACGCCAAAACCTAAACAACTTGTTGATAAAAGAAAATTTCCACTTCCACCACTAAATTGAATGTTTAGTTTTAGTTGATTTCATCCTCGAGAAGATACCTTTTTATCCAAGATGGATCGTTGATTAAATCGAACGGTTGACCGGATTCGTATGCAATCATACTTAAACCGAATAAGTGTCGATCACAACCGTGATTTGCCGAGGCTTCGAGCATTAATTCTTGATGACGATTAGCAGCTCGAAGAAACAATTGTCTTCGTTCGTTGTCCTACGAAGAAGAGAAAAAAAACGTCCGTTTATTTCGAAAATCAATTCGATTTCTGTCGGTTTTACATGGAATTTCTGTCGATCAGTTGTCATCGATCGACACCATTGCACGACTTCAGTCGTACATGCTCGTAATGTTTCAGTTCGTCCTCGATAGAATCGTCGTGTCGATGCTGTTTCATACGTGGGAGCTGGTTTGAAATCATGAATTTTATAATAAGCTAATTGAAGACTCAGTTGAAAGAACATATCCGGATGAATACGAACGTAGTTTTTAATCTCATCTTTGGTACATTGATGAACGTCACGTACAAGTAAATCGATATTATTTGCTGTTTGAGTGAATAGATTGACTCCTCGATGAATAGCATTGATAATCAATGGATCGGTTTGAAAATGAAGTTCACAAAGTCGATTTCGATTGGTTTGTCGAGGCCATGAGGTGATTTTTTCGAGTTCATCGTAATGACTTTGAAGATGATCACCGATTTGAAGAGGAATTATGCCTTCGTATGCAGCATGCTAGGAGAATATTTTTTTCAAAATGAGATTTATTCGATATAGAAATAGGTATTTTACATCGCCATTAGTTACAACCAGTCCATTTCGTGTAACAATATAGACATTTGACCGATCGAACCATCGTGATTCAGGATTTTTCAACATTCCAATTCGTGCAAGCTAAGAACGAATATGTATATAACGACGTAAATCTGTGATTAATATCTCTACCTCAGTTAGATCATTAGCATTTTCACTTTCGAAAGCATAGACAAGTAGAGCTGTTTCGATAAGATTTAAATTCGTTCGATTTTCTTCATTAATTCGACAGAGATGTTGTCGAATTTCAGCCCAGTCATCGCGTGGAAGAGCTGTCAACGCTCCGAGACCGATGCCTCGTGCTGTTTGACTTAGCTGCGAAATTTCATCGAGTTTTTCTCGAATTTCATTCGGTGTTAAAAGTCGTTTCGAATCGTACAAATCAAATGTAAATATACGACCATTCGAAAAAACAACGACATGTGTCGGTGGCAATTGTTCATCTTCTGAAACTACAAAATACAAGAAAACCTTTCTCATTTCCATATATCAAATTCAATTTCGAATCGAACCCGTTCGAAAACAGTTCAGTATTTCATCACAATCCTTTTTCGGTATTCGACATGTATTATAAAAATTCTTCAGTTGATACATTGTCAACGGCGATTTGCCGGCGAATGTTATCGGATATCGTTCTCTATTGTTATCAAAGCAAAATTCGAATTGAATTGTTTTTCTTCTTTTTGTCACCTACTCGCGAATGCTTTGAAAAACAAGCGCACTTGCATGCATATGAATGCACGTTCGTTCAATTTGAGAATCTTCTTTCGGTGGAACGAGACAACTAAAGCCCATCATATTAAAACATGGTGCAATCGGTAAACGATATTTTAGATAGATTTCTTCGTCCCACCATTTGGCCAACTGAAGAAGAAGAAAAGAAAAAAAAATGCTTCGATCGATTTTCAATCTCTGTCTACCCAATTTCGTGATTGAGCTCGATTTTTCAATTGTTTATGTAATTCTTTGCCGTGACCATTTCGAAATTGTTCGACACGTTCTTTTGTTTGGTTATAATCATCATCATTCTCGATAACAGCTCGTACTAAATATCAAATGACACTCTATGTACATAAGAACTTATTGTCGCCTGTTATATTATTCTATACTATACTTGAATCAAGATATCGTTCGAGTGTATGTTCTAATGTTGGTAATGGCAACGATGGCAGTTGATTATCATATTCAAATGTTTTTTTCATTTTTTCAGTCATTTTCTTTTCTTTCTCTTATCTTCTGAAGAATAAATACGAGTTATGAAAACGTGTCCCGTTTGCTACCTAAACTAGCGCCCTCAAAAATTCATTCTCGATTGGTCATTTTTACTTAACGATGGACACACACGCATAGAACAGAATAATAATAGTAATAGTAATAATAAACGAAGTTTCAAACAAGGAAGACAAAAGAAACTAACATCTTCGTTTACATTCTATATTCTATAGAAAACACATTTTAAATTTCTACATTTTTTTTCATTTTTTTCTTTTCTATGACAAAAGTATGAAAATAATTTTGATTTGATTACGATGTGGAATGAACTGTTTTGGTTACCGAACAACGTTACATGGAATGATTTCGTTCAGTTAGAACACAAAGGCATTTATGTGCCTAAATTTCAGCATTTACTTTACGTTTATCCATTGGCCGGTGTTCTTTATCTAACACGGATTCTCTTTGAAATGTAAGGAAAAATTTATTTATTTATTTGTTTATTTATTTACTTTTTCTTTGTGACCTTCAAAGCTCCATTGCCCGACCGATTGGTCGATTAATTGGCATTCGAGGCTCGTCGAAATCACGGACTCATCTGAGTCCATTGAGAAAATTTAGTGAAGCATGCTGGCGATTCGTTTTCTATTTCTCTGTTTTTATTTATGGTTTGATAATATTAAAAAACGTACGAGTATATTGAAGAAAAAAAGAAATTTCGTCTTTTTTTTTTGTTTCTAATTCAGAAATCTTGGATTGATGACACACGACACTGTTGGCTAGGCTATCCGAATCATCCGTTAACAAACGATATATTTATATACTACATGGTCGAATTAGCTTTCTATTGGTCATTGGTTTTCTCTCAATTTATCGATGTTAAACGAAAAGATTTCTGGCAAATGTTTGTTCATCATATAGCAACGATTTTATTACTCTCATTTTCTTATATTGTCAATTTCGTACGTATTGGTTCGCTTGTTTTAGTTGTTCATGATTGCGGAGATATTTGGCTCGAGGTACTTTACCCGTTTGTTTTTTTCTTATTTCGATTTTGTGTCGTTTGTCTTTTGCAGAGTGCAAAAATGGCGAAATATGCTCGTGCACAAAAATTATGTGATACACTCTTCGGTATATTTGCTCTCGTTTGGTTTCTAACTCGTCTTTGTTATTATCCTTACAAGTAAACAAACGAAACAATCAGAAATTCCATTGAGATTGATTTGCTTTGCAGAATTTTATATACAACAACATTTGAAGAACTAGTAATTCTCGGTCTTTTTCCGGCGTATTATATATTCAATGGTCTTTTGATCGTACTACAAATTCTACATTATTTTTGGTTCTATTTAATTTGTCAAGTTGCTTATTTGGCAATGAAAGCAGGAAAAGTTCGTGTTTGTTTTTTGGATCGAGATTTACCTGATTTTAATTGTTGATATTTAGGTGAAAAAAGATGAACGAAGCGACAGTGAAGAAAGTGAAGATGAACAATTAAATAAAAACAAATGATTATTATTATCATTTAGTTTAGAATTGTTTTTTGTATATAATTAACGAAAAAATAGCTAAACAGGGACAAAGAGAAAAGAATTGTTTTGAAATTTGTCTTTTTTTATTTAAAAAAAAAGCTAAATCATACAATTCATTATCAATCAGAGGCAAAAGAAATGTATTTTATCGTAAATATTAATGGACATCGAATGTATTTGTTTTTTGTTTCAATCTGAGAGAGTTATAGGAGTGACTCAAAAAAGTGCAACGATCAATTCTCCGATGAATGACGAGTCACTATTTTATGAAACATATCTAGGAAAAATTCATAAATATTTTTATTAATTAAAGTATATGTTAGACTTTTATTGAATAGAGAACTGAAAACCACAAAGGATCAACAACTTATATGACACGCACACGCACATCCCACAAAAAAGAGTATATATTACACTGGTTAACGTCTGTTAGTTAATTATTTTCATTGGAATTCTCCTGATAAATTTTTGTTAGACATCGTGTGAATTGAAAAACAAAAATAAGTTCTTCTCTTCTAAATGGCCAATAACTATTTATTGATATTTGTTTCCATATTAATTCTATTTTCATTCGAAATAAATCAATCGACAGCATACATATTAAATAATCGAGAGTATCAAATCGAAATACCAACCATGAAACATGCTTTTCAAGTATTTTATCTAATTCAGAGTTTATCTTCGGAAATAAATCTCTCTTTTTTTTTATTTCAGCCCGATCGAAAAATTGATTTACTGAGACGACAATGGTTTAAACGTGAATACGAAACAATGAATAAAGCCAATCGAGGCATGCGTTGTTTTTTTAATACTATTACTTGTTTTATTTAAAACTCAATAAAAAAAAAAGAACTCTTCTCTCGTTTTTTATTCGAATAAAAAGAAACGGCATGTCGAATATTTCGATGATTTGTTTCCTTAATAAAGAACAAAAAACAACACGAGAGGCTGCTAAAGTCAGATAACATCCGGTAGCATTTGCCTTCTGTCGATAATTGTTTTGTTTACATTGAATAGATTTGTCATTTGATTTTTCTTTGTAGAAGAAAAAGAAAGTTCTTAGGCTATTTTATTGATAAGAACGATGAGTAAAGGAAATTCATTGCGATTAATGTGAGAAACAAAATATTCACAATATTTAATTGATTAGTTTTTCGTTTGAATTCCATAGGAAAGTTCTATTTGCGATACTATTCGTGATACTTCTGGTATCAACGATTGTATTTGCAGTTCTGTATGGTATTGAAAGAGGTCGAAAAGTAGTAGCGAATGAAACGAAGGATATTTGTTTAACTCCGTACTGTATTAAAGCCGGTGAGTTGAAATGTTTTGTTTTTTCGTTCTTTCGTGAGAATGTCTTTGTGATTATAGCAAATCTTCTATTGGAAAGTATTAATGAAACAGCCGATCCATGCGAGAATTTCTTCGAATTTGCTTGTGGTAAATGGTTGCAAGCACAGCGAATACCTGACGATTGTAGAAACAAGAATCGATTAAATTTTGATCTCGAATTTTTTCATCTTTTATTTAGCTGAATCACAAGATACGATTAATATTCTTCGTCGAGAATTAGATTATGTCATTGTTGGTAAATAATAAATTATTTATGTTTGAATAAGCTTAAGGATTTATACAGATATTTTAACAATGCCATCCTCGAATAAGACAAACAGTAGTCAAGCAATACAAAATGCTCGTAATTTGTATCAATCATGTGTAAACGAAGAAGCAATTGAAGACGCGGGTGTAGAGGAACTTTTAGGATTACTCAAAAATGAATTTGGCGGTTGGCCGATTTTAGAAGGTTTATCATGGGCGAATACATCGTTCAATTTCTCGAATTTATTATTTAAATTACGTGAATATAATCATAATATAATCTATAGTTGTAGTACATCGATTGATGATCGAAATTCATCGATTTATTTTATTCGAGTAAATGAAAAAGAACGAATCTGCATGAGAATGTCAAATTTTGTTGTAAATAGATTGGACAAAGTGATCTAGGACTTGAAGAACGATCGAATTATGACAATGAAACCAGTTTAAATCTTTTCTATAGAAAATTTATACATGATTTAGCTCGTTTATTGACAAATGACACTTCAACGATTGAGAACGATGTCGTAGAAATCTATAATTTTGAAAAAACGCTTGCACAAGTATTTTAGTTCGATATGAATTTGATTTTGAATTTCTCGATTCAATTTTAGTTTCATTGGACAGCGAAAGAACAACGTGCACGACAAAATGAAACTATTCGTACGACGCTCAATGAACTTCCGGAACTTGTTCGTTCGAATATTGATTTCATTCAATATCTCCAACGTCTCTATTCGCTTTCGGATATAACTTTGTATTCGAACGATACGATTTCTGTTAGTGAACTCGAATATCTTCGAAATGCAAGTCGAATTATCAACGAAACATCAGCTCGTACGATACAAAATTATTTCCTTTGGCGATTCATGATGAATCGAGTGACGAATATGCCAAAACGATTTCGAATTGTTCGAGATACATTCGATCGATATTTTCGTGGTACAACGAGCGAACGACCGCGAACTTTAGTCTGCGGGAATTTTGTTAATGTTAACATGGGCTATGCCGTATCGAAAGTTTATATTGAGAATTATTTCGATGAAAATGCAAGAAATCAAGTAAAGATTGATTTAGACTGATCGATTGAATTGAATCTTCGTTTTGTTAGTCATTGGAAATGATAAACAATATTCGTAATGCATTCGTTGAAATGCTTCGTAGTTCGACTTGGATGGATGATGAGTCGAAAGAAAAAGCAATTAGAAAAGTTGATTGATTGTTTATGTTATTTCGATTTGTCTGTTTATCGAGCCTTGGTACTTTTAGGCATTTGCTATCGATCAACAAATCGGCTATCCAGAATATTTATCGAGTGAAAATCATACAGAATTAGAACAGATTTATCAAGACGTAAGAAAAACTCTAATGAGTATAAAATAGAAATCAATCGAATTTATTTTAGTATCATTTCAATGCATCGTACATGAGAAATCTATTGAAATTATTACAAATAAAATCTAAAGAAAGCTTTCGAACACTTCGCAGTGTTGTCGATCGACAGTCCTGGGGAACGAGTTTTCCGACAATTGTCAATGCGTTCTATAGTCCACCGAGAAATCATATAAGTACGAAGATAAAAATACGTCAAGCATTAAGTGACAATCAACACATGTTCAATTTTCAGATTTTCCAGCTGCAATTTTACAAACGCCATTCTTTCATAAAGATGCACCGAAGTAAATTTTCAAAAGAAAAAAAGAATTCTGTTTATTTTCCTTTTTCTCTTCAGATATTTGAATTATGGAGGTAAGTTCGAGGATAGTAAAGAGAAATCGATGATGTTTGAAATCACAAGGCGTTGGCGTGATTATTGGCCATGAAATTACACATGGTTTTGATGATTCCGGTCGTCAATATGATGAAAATGGAAATCGTATTCCTTGGTGGAGTGATGAGACAATCGAAAGATTCAACGAACGAAAAGCATGCATCATCGATCAGTATAGTAATTATACAATCGAACAGATCGGTCTTCAAGTAAAATTAAAAACTGAATTTTAACAAATGTTTGTCTGTTTTCGTCATTAGTTAAACGGATATCAGACTCAAGGTGAAAATATTGCTGATAATGGTGGTTTAAAAGAATCGTTCTATGTAAGTCGAATGAATATTAACGAGAATTGAGAATGAACTTTTCTTAGGCATATAAAAATGTAGCCAAATTCGATCGATCTTTGCCCGGTTTGAAACAGTTCTCCAATGAACAATTGTTTTTTCTTTGGAATGCTAAACTTCGTTGCTATCGAGAATATACGGATTATAAATCCTATTTGAAACGTTTTTATAAAAAACAATCAACTGGTCATGCTATTGATGAATATCGGTAGAGAGATTGAGTGTTGATTTCTTTCCCCTACTGTTTGTTCATTGTGTCAGGCTTTTGTAAAATCTATTGCATGTGCATGTTTGCAGGCTTGGAAGAAAATAAATGCCGATGCTGAGAAGAGATTACCCGGTTTGGAAGAGTTTTCTGCGGAACAATTGTTTTTTATTAATTATGGACAAATTTGGTGCTCGAAAATGACCGATGAAAATGCGAGAACTCGAGTTTTGACAGGTGTTCATTCACCTGGTCGATTTAGGTAGAATAGTAGCTCTGTTCTATTTGCTTAATTCAACTGCTTCTTTTCTTTTCTTTTTTTTTGTTTTATTAAAAATATTCAAAACTCTCAAATTGTCCTTTAGAGTCATTGGTCCAACATCGAATTTCGATGAATTCGATCGAGTTTTCAATTGCAAACCTGGTCAAGGAAACAGTCGAATAGACAAATGTGCTGTTTGGTAGAAAAGACGATTAAATTCTAAAATTGACAAAACAAAACGAATATTTTTCTGTCAAAAAATAAATAAATAATAAAAATCGGAGTGCATTCGATCTAAGACATGCGAGAGGATTGAAAGGATATTAGCAAATTGAGCGAAACTGTTAGGAAATCGTGTTTTTCTTACATGAAAATGAGTCATGGAACTTCGTGGGCATCTCTGCCGAATGTTTAGTCCTATACGAAGTTAGTCATACATATCAACGAATTTAAACGAGATACTTACTGGCTGAAATGTTGTTCGGCTTTAGGATCGAAGACAATTAATGAAATTGTCGAGCCAGGACCGATTTTTTCTGATAAAAGATTTTTAAATGAAAAGAAAAAACGAATTGAAAAACTGAAATCTACCGGAAACAAACGATTTCGGGACGTCTGGAATCATATCGATAGAGGCAGGAGGTAAACCAGGATGTAAAGCACGTGTAACTGGTCCAAATGTCACGTCCCACGTGTCTAAATTGCCGATTTTTTGTGGAACATAAAGAGGAAAACGACAGTGACCAAGAGTAATTAAATTTGTCACTAAAATTTAATACGTTTATTTTTCTATTATGGTAATTTCGAGAAGTTTATCTACCATTTAATCGTTGTCGAACAATGACAAGTGCTTGTATACGCGTAGGCATATACGATGGTCGAGCTTCTTTTAGTGACAAAATCAATTTATCATTGGGAATATCGAGAACAATTCGTTGCCAATTATTAGCTGGCGGATCTTTACCACCTGAGAAAGAAAGAGAAATATCATAGATTCTTATTGAAAAATATCGATTATTTACGAAGGATTGGCAATGAGCCAGTTGAAACATTGCCAATCTTCTCTCCGGCACCGTAGACTTGCACCTCAACAATAATCGATTTCGTATCGAATTCTTTGCCCGTATTTCCACTCTGAAAATTCGAATAAATTTCCTAGTCGAAATGAAAATTTTCATCTTACAATCGAGACATCCGCTGGAATAGCTAATGTCAATGAAATTTCTTTGATGCCAATCGTTTCCAGATAGGCTTTCTTTCTATTTGGTATCTGTTGTGAATTGTTAACTTGTGAATGAACTGTTTGGCTTGGATAGAATCGTTGATTCATCGCTGGAATATATTTCGGATCTTCATTTTTCAAAGCTAAATGAACGAATGCTGCTTGAATATCAGCCGTATGCAAAAGACACGCTTCTTCGAGAAAAACTTTTCGCATTTGATCGTAATCAGTTGCGTACATAAAACGATCGCGAAGGAGATAGAGTATTGCTTTAGTTGCATGTTCAATGTATTGAGTATTCCATTTGATCATGAAGAATTGATCCCAAATGTACAATGCCGAGTTCGTGTTTAAAATACCGACAAACATCTACGAGAAATTCGAAATAAAAAAAACGAAGACGAATTTGCAGACGTTTTACTTCGCCAATCCATTTACGAAGAAAGATCACGGGATCAGACATAAGCTCTCGAGTGTACGGCGTTGTGTTGCCACTTTGTTGGCTTTCTAAGGAGATAATTTCGCTGACAAAGTCCTAAGGACAATCTTTCGATTGAATTCATTCAAAAAAAAAACGTCAAACACAAACTTTAGAATTGACTTTAGTTCGAATTTTGGAAATGTTTTTCAAATGTTCGTAGAATTCGGGATCACTTGTCGATAGATCTGTCATGACTTTACTTGCGATTGTAAATACATTCGACCATTTGGGAAAACAATGTCGAACAAAAAGATCGAGATGCATTGCAATAACATAAATTTCTTCTTCTACAAAATCAAAATTCGAAGTTCAACAATTGAATTCTCTCGACAATCCAATCACCTTTATTCGCTTCATCACGATAGGACAATTGAAATGGTAATAACCAATAAATAAAATACGGCTCATAATCTTTTTTGTATGTATATAAAACATTGAGAATTTTTATCGTAAAACGAAGATGATGTTCTTCGAGATACGGATGTAAAGCGTGAACTTTACTGTATGTCTTGAAAAAGAAAACGATGTTTTTGGAATTAAAACAAACGAGTTCATACTTCAATGACAGCGTTTTCGATGAGATTGGATACGGGTGTATGCGATGGATTGGTTAGTTTCAATTCAGTCTTTCCTCGTGTTACACCAGCTGCAAAATCTCGTCGAGTTTGTAGTTCCACAAAACTCTTTTTTTATTGTTTTGAATAAAAAGAAATATGAAATCGAACTCAATCTGTATCTTACGAGGTCATAATCAAATGGTTTCTTTTCGAATCGAAGTAAACATTCGGTCCAAATAAACTGTCGAAGTGATAATGGTAATTGCTGACCGAATAACTTCTCGGTTATGAATATCACTCGACGTGGATCACGTTTGAGTATTGCAACAACTGAACTCGACACGATATCACTGTACTGAGAAGTCATTGGAAACGGAGCAGGAGATAATTCTAAGCAGAAAGATCGGAGAGTTCGATCGAAAAATGTATTTGCCTTTTTTACCATCGATTAATGGTAATTTCTTTGAATTTGTTTTCGAATCTCGAAGAATGGCTCGAAGTTTCGAACCGCCTTTGAAATCTTCTGGTCCTTTTTTCTTATTTTGTTCTTCTTGTTGTTTAAGATTTTCCGTTTGTTGAATTTGATATAAATATCTTTCGAGTGATTTACGAACGATTTGATAAGTGTATTCAAGGAAATTCTTCATCTCATTCGAAAGACGATTTATACTAAAAATACGTGTAAAATAAAATCGAATAAAGACGAACCAATCGAGAGAATTACTCTTCATCTTCCGTAACAGCTAAAACGAAAGATTTATGAAGAAATCAACAGAAAATTTAGAAGATTTACCTGCGCCGATTTCGAGTGCAGATTTATGTGTTTGAATCTGTAGCCAAGATTTCGCTTCATTTTCGAGTTTTTTTCGATGCTCTTCGGCCATACGCGGTGGCAGCTAGACAAAAAAAATTTTAAACTTATTCCTTTTTTTTGCTAATTAAATTTTACTAGAATATCCGGTGTGTCCGGTTCGGAACGAAATAATCTCCATTGAAACAATCTTCCTAACAGTTCGATTAAAATCTGTCGTCGTTCAGGATTGGTAAACTGTTGCCGAGCTTTGCTTGCCAATGCCGGTTCGAGATCGTCGAGAATCTATTTTGTTTTTGTTTTGTCGACAGAAATCATTCGAATTGACTTACCTTTTGCCAAGGACTATCGGGCAGACATGTTTGCTGATAACTCGAATCTAACCATTGAATATTAAATGGACGATATTTGAGAGCGTCTTCATCGGCTCGCTTCCTTTCCTCATCCATTTTTAATGATATTCATTCGCGATAGATTTTCATTTCTATGACAACGTATTGATCGACAATACGATTGGCTCGTTTGTTCCTCCTAACAAACTCCTTTTTTTTTCTTGTCTGCATCATCATTTTATTACTTGCGCAGTATTAAAAAAAACCAAACACAAAATTCATTTAGAATAGATTTCTTTTCTACAGATATACAAAAAAGAGAAAGAAAGAGAAAGAGAGAAATAGAGAAAAATATAGAATTATTGCATCAACTATATATGTATATCGAATTATGCTAAGGAGACATGATGGAATGATATATTATAGATATCACCGGGACATTAGAAATATTCATCGATAAAAGATTTGTTAACTGTTACATTGGTTTGTTCATCCGATTGTTTCGTTTTGGATTTCATTCGAAAGGGTGCATTTGTAAAAACATCGGCATTCGATTCCGGTTTTTGAAAGGCTGTGAATGCACTCGTGCGTTTACCATTGACGATACTATTGGGATCGAACATTGTTGTTGCTGTTGGGAGATTTTGCTTATTCAAAGGTGAATGATGAAATGGCGCATGAAGAAATGGATTCGCTCTTTGTTCTTCAATCGGTTCATCGAGCAGAGAGATTTGTGATTTTTTTGTTTCGTCAACGTTCGTTTGCGATGCACTACGTCGATGACCGTACATATTCGTTTGTGATTGAGGAAACAATTGTTGTTGTAAGGCGAGACCAGAAGCAGCTGATATGGTCACGGGTGGTGATGATCGTTTATTGGACGTCATTAAATCTCCCGACGGAAGATTTGTTAAACTAATAGCATGCGATGGAACTTGACCGAAATCATCATCGAACATGAGTTGACCGGAGCCTGATCGAGTTGTTGTTGGCGTTGAAACTGGCGCCGATGGTGGCGGTGGAACAGCAAGAGTGTTTGTTCGTTGAGAGAAATTAATTAGCGATGTTGACGATGGAATAAATCCACGAGGTCGTTCACGTGGATTAATATCTGTTCCGTGTGTTGAGCTTTCTTCAGTTAAATTCGTCGATTTCGATTTCGTTAAATGTGCTGTTCGTTGATGTCGATATTCACTATCGGTTAATGGCATTGAAATATTTTTTAGATCGGGTATTTTCGATTGACATCGATTCGGTATTGGACAATCTGACCCGAGTAATTTGTAGGTTAGATATGATACTTGCCAAATATCCGGCCGTTTGTCAATATCAATTTCAAGGATATATCGAACAAGTAAATTCAAATCTCGACTGTATTCATTCGCTAAATCATCAGGCAAAACAAAGACGCCATTTTGTATGGCAAGTATACTTTCACCGAATGGCATTTGATTGTACATGAGCTTATAAAGTAAACAACCCATTGCCCAAATGTCAACTTTCAATGTAATCGGTATTCGACTGTAGAGATCGACTAATTCCGGTGCACGATAGGATAATGTTGTATAACGTTGAATATCTTCGGCAAGTTCTTGAATAACATTCGTTGATAATTGTTCAGTTCGATATTGTTGATTGTCACTAAGAAGTATAGCTGAACCGAAATCACAAAGAATCGAATTTTGCTGTGAATCAATAAGAATATTTTCAAGTTTAATATCACGATGTAGAATTGATTCTGGACGGCGAAAATGACAGGCACTCACTGCATTACATACGTCAGCAAATATGCGTACAATTTGACGTTCGGCTAAGTTTATACCAAGACTTCGTTGTTCATTTAAACGAGTAATCAATGCTCCATTCAAACAGTATTCTGTTAGTAAAAGTATTTCGTAAATTGTATCTTCACTATTTGCATAGAATGATTTATTTATCTGATGTATTGAATGATCAACATATTTAATTATATTTCGATGTGATGATAATTCTTTCAGTAAGTTTATTTCTCGTTGACAAACGATCAAATCACGTTGATTATTAACATACATGCGTTTCAATGCATATCGTTGTTGATTCGATGTACGAACACGAAAAACATATGCAAAACCGCCTTGTCCAAGAACATCTTCGACGAGAATTTGATGATGATTGAATTGAATCAATTTACCAATATACGAATGTGCGTCGCCGAGATGAGTCGACGGCGGATTTAACTCATTGTTAAATGTTGCTTTTTGCGAACGCATTATTGAATTTTTAGTTGATATTTGCATAGATAAGAAAATAAATGAATATGATTTGACATCTAAAATTCAATGAGATTTATTTATGGAATAAAAACCAACCAACAAACAAGAAAATGTGTTTGCAATTTAATTTATTATTATTAGTAGTAGTATTTATTCAGTGTCATTCGAATCATTGGGCAATTGATCGGCTATAATCGATTCTTCGACTAATTTGCGAACTTTTGATTCGTACAGACGACGATTTTCAACGAATAATTTGGCAGCTTCATTATTCGCAGGTGAATTTGGATTTGGATCGTTTAATAACGAACGAATCGACGTCAATATCGCACAAACATCATATGTTGGACTCCAATTTCGTTGTAATATATCCAAACAAATACTCCCATCAGCATAAACTAAAACGACAGACATTCTCTCTTCGCATATTAATTCTCAATGAAGTTTTCTATCGTCGCGTACCATTTGGATGAAACATTTTACATGTAAATCGAACGATTGGCGGTGTCAATGGATACGTCTCTAAATAATAAACAAGAAATGCCAAATCGATCAGTTTTCGTTTTACCAGAAAATTCCATCCGAAGTGTGAACAAACCATCTTCGTAACAAGTATCAGTCGGTCCATCGATCAATGCGTTCCAAGTACGCATATCATTATCTATCGGTGTTGCATTGATGCCTAAAAACGAAAATGTTCTTCGATGATGACGAAAGAAGAAAAAACAACAAGCAAAATGCACCTGGTAATTCTTCACTTTGAATTTTTTGTAAGTCTTTAAATAAACGCCTTTGACTCGTGTTCGACATAGTAAATGTGATATGTGTGTGTTTTTTACATTCGTTTAAGTGGGAATACTGAAAGAGAAAAAAAAAACTATACATATGACTTGTGTAGGCGATGAGCAATACTGAAGATACAATTGAGTAATTAATTTTTAAAGTTATTTCAATGTGAAAATGAAGAAAAAATATTCTTTGTAACTGAAAAAAATATCTCAAGCAAGAGAAAAGATTTTTGAGGAATTAGTTTCTTTGATTACAGATGTCACTAGAATTCGACAATGAGTTCTCAATATGTTGCTTTTGTTGTTGTTATACAGTATATTGATTGCCAATATCATTTCATTTCATTTCATTTCATTTCATTTGCATGTGAAGATGCCTTTTAGGAATTCGACAAGTTCTATAGATACATCAATAATGAGAAAATCATGATGTCTAATGACTTTCAAGGAAAATATCAGAGAGTTTCTGTTCATCGGCTTTACAATATTTCAAATGAATGATCCTATGCCTACAGTATGTTTGCAAATTTGATGTTTTATTATTATTATATATACATAAAAATTAATGATGAGTCACTTGTGTAATTCGTCATCGATATGCATTATTTTTTTTCTTCTTATCTAGTTCTCTCTCTTATTCTTCGAATTATTGTATGATTAGCCGACATTTTATTTAACTATTTTTCTTCTGAGCATAACGGACGATTTTTGACTTTGCTCATTCATTGAATGACATGCACCTAACTTATATCATGCATTTGTATTGGTCTCTTGCAAGTAACCACTTTCAAAACCTCGATAACTGTCCTTCGATTTCACATAGTCGAAGTCTGACTATTATTTCTTTTTAATATAGTAGGTGTGTACAGCAAAAGATGTTCGCGTGAAAAACATTTTTTATGTAGATGAATATTAAAAAACTATTTAATTCTAGTCAATAAAATCGAGCTTCAATTTCTCGTGATTTAAGTTGTTTCATCGCACGATATCGATCTTATTGTTATCAGTAATGGAAATACATTACCAAAACAACCAGGGTTTGAAAACAACATTATTTAACCTTGATCAATCAAAGCGATGATATTCTCTGTCATATTATGCAAGGCTTCATAATTATAACAATAGTCATGAAAATAAAAAAGTGCATAGCTGACAGCTATCTATTGAAGATAAAAATTAAACAAACATATTGTAGAATAGATTTCGATTTTTTTTGATATCGAAGCTGCACGAGAGAAAAGAAATCGATACTATTTTGCTGTTGGAAAAGTGTATCTTTATCGTTATTTTTACTGTTCTTTTCTGTTTCATTGATGAATCATAATTCGAAAAAAACGAACTTACCTGCTTGGATCTCTTTTTTTCTTTTGTTCGTATTCAATCATAAATAGGTTTTCGTATCTGCTTACTCGTTAATACAGTCATAATTTCATGACGAAAAAAATAAAGTACGTCAATTATTCGAAAACAGATATACCCACGTAAATCGTATATCAGAGACAATGAGAGAGAAAGACAGAGACAGAGAGAGAGAGAGAATATCACAGCTTTTATTACGAATGAGTGAATTCAGTAAAAAGGGATTAAGCCTATAAAAAGGCAAGTATTTCAGTTGTTTGTATTACATTTTCTCTCTCGATAATTTCGATCGTGAAGCGCATTTAGCACTTACAATGTATTCAGCTGTGCCAGCCGTTGTTCCTGTAGCAAGTGCACCTCGGTAAGTCGTATACTGAATTCAGTTTTTTTTGTATTTCATATGGTTTATATTGAATAGACGAGCGGGTCTCGCCGGTGGTCCATTATTAGCAATATGCTGTTTAATCTTTGTTTTGTTTTTAATCGCCGCAACAATTGTTTTGGCTTTGATTCCCGTTTATTTACCAAACAAAACCGTATCAACAAGTAATGAAATGAATTATTTCATTTATGAGATGTTCTTTTTATCATGTGGTATGTCTATTTTAGGTGCAGGCTCGGAACCTTATTATTTTACTATGACTCCCGATCAACCACTCACCGGTCCTGATGGAGAATTAGATGACACAGCACGTACTGATCTTGGTCAACAGGTAGATAATTTGAATTGTTATTCTCATATCATTTGAAACCTATATGTGTATTTAACAGATTGACAAAGCACAAGGTTTTCCATCAGGTTCAACTAATGTCGAAGAAGCTTTGGTTCGAACACCTGCTGCTCGACGAAAACGACGAACATTGTATGTTTAATGTGAAATATTCTAGTCATAGGCAAAATTTGACCGTGCTTTTTTTTTCTTGTTCATAGTGCTCTCCAACGAAATCGTCGTCAAACAAGCATCCGAGTTATCCTTGTACGAACGCGATTTCTGCCCGCACTTTGTGGACTATGCATTGTTAGAGCAACTGTCTTTAATTTCCCGTTCTCATTCATGTTTAACGGAGTTCGCGTATCCGTAACCATGACAGCAGTCGCATCATCGTCCCGTAAGTTATCTTCATAAACCCAGGTTTCATTGCGATAAATCGCATTTTTCTTTAGCTCCAACTGTCTCAACACTGGCTCCTGTAACAGGTGAAGTATCAACAACTGTTGCTGGTGAGGTAACGACAACGACAACTGCTGCTGGTCAAACAACAACAACAACGGCTGAGGGTGAAACGACAGCAACAACGGCTGAGGGCGAAACGACAGCAACAACAACAGAAGGAGCTACTGCAAATCTTATTTAAACAACCATTGACTATTTTTTTCTGAACAACATTACTCTTCGTCTATATTCGTACATGCCAAAATACTAATTTTTAATAAAACACTTTTCATTTTAGTTTGTTAACCCTATGTTCATATTCTTTTCTTTCAATAAATTAAGAATGCACCTAATCGAATACGTTTGTCAGGCTTTTGATGTCTATTCATATCACTCGGTTATTTCGACGTATTAAACATTCAAGGACACGAGCGCACAGGTGAATCAAAGGCAAAAGCAATCGAATCACCTATAAGCACACGAAATAACGAACGTTGTTTTAAATTTTACGTAGATCAGAAATTATATTCACTAACGAATATAATTAGTAAAGTTATTGTTCGATTGACATTGTTATCAAATAGCAATTTCAACTTATTGTTGAAATAAATAAAATCAGTCTTGTTACTTTTTTCCCATAAAATCCACTTACGAAATAACTAAAGTTATGCAGTACATAGTCGCTGATTCAGTCGTCTAGCGATCGTTTTTCGCCTTGATACCGATTTGTATAACATCATCCTTGATTGCAACTATCCTATGAATGCAAGCAAGACGATTGCTGTAAATTTGACATCCGTTTTTTTTTAAATATCAGTTTCCATTAACAATCTGAAAACAAAGGCGTACGCACCTCACTTCATTCGATCAGCTGGAATTAATCTATTTTTATTCATAAATTACAACATATATATTTTTTCGATTCTTGTACTTCCGATTTTCTATCTCATGCAAATCAGAGTCAACAGGTAAATTACACATAATTGTTTGGCAACTACATCCGATTTACTCGATAGTATTTATACAAACAATGATCGATTATATTTCCTATGAATAATATTTTAGTTTTGCGGTTAAAATGAGAACATTTTTTTTTCTGGATCTTATTTTTGATGTTTCTATCAAATATTTTTTCGGCTGAGAAAAAAACCTTCACTTCAATAACAATCTGATTTATTTACTATTGACAAGATATTCATCAAGCAAAGACACGACTCTTAATTAATAATGAGAAAAAAAAATAGATTCTCAAATGAGAAACATCCAATTTTCTGTGTTATTGTCAGGTTTTTTACGCTCGAAAGAGAGAGAAAAAGAGAATATTACTGATTCGAAAAGTAGATTGAATACGTGTGTTTACTCATTGAATGCATCCTATTCGACGAAAATTAATAATTGGTTATCAGTTTGTCTCGATGCGCAAAAAATCCATGAAAAAGCGTAGGAAGAAAAACATGTATCAAAATCGTATTTACTTCAATTTTTGAAAAAATATATAAACCCGTCCTCAAAACTACTCATGTGCATTTCTAACAGTAATCACATTTGGACAAGATGCTAGAAACAGCAACGTCAACACCACCACCAACGGACCGGTAAGATTGAATATTCAAATGAATCTGTTTGACATTTTCATGCAATTTTAATTGTAGAAGTTCGGCAGCTAAATCTGCTTATGCAATTGTTGCAACATTCGGCTGCTTAGCCTGTGCACTTTTTCTCATCGTAGCAACGATTGTATTGGCTTTAATCCCGGTCTATACATCGACAAGTTCAGCAACAATTAATACAGGTTTGAAAACATTTTCAAAGAATCAAATCAAATTTTAACTGAGATTTGATTTTCTTTTTCGTAGATAGCTTTAGCACTAAATCGGCTGATATGGTTCTAGCTCTTGATGACAGTTCAACACGTCGACGTAGTCTTTCAGCCAATGAAACAGCGTACACTGGAGCTATTGCTGGAGCCGAAGGATTAAGTGCAGTGAAAAGCAGAGTAAACCGACTTTTTTCAATATTGAACATGAAGAAAGTTTTGAAATCGGTTGATTTTTAGTTTCGTTCATATATACTTCAATATGCTGATGATATAGTCATCGAAAAAGCTCAAATTATACAAAAAACGACAACATTACAACGACGACGGTAAATTTCTATTGAATTATTCATTTGCTTCTATTGTATAAATGTATTCATTTATAGACGTTTATCGAAACGGGCAGATTTAGACGGAATTGCGTTACGTATTGTATACAGAATCATCTTCCCGCGTACTTGTGGATTTAGCTGTCAACTCCGTAACTGCGCTTCACTTAAATCTTTCTGGGAAAAGACTGATTTTAGTACAATCACTTTGCCAGCTTTTTTCCTAACATTGTCCGATGGTAGCATAAAAACAGTAACTCTTAAATTCGGAAAGACAAAGAAAATAGGAGATCTCAGTAAGTTTTTCTTCTTATCAGGATAGACAACAATTTGAATACATGATCTCTCATTTTAGTACCCGGTACGAGCAGTGCAACTCCCGAAGAAGCCGGCGATGATGCTACAGTCACCACCACCATTGCCACCACCACCATTGCCACCACCGCTGATGGCACCACTACCGACCCCGCTCTTGGCGCCACGGATAATTTGGCCGGCTAAATGATACTTTTTGATTTACTCTATGAAACTATCCACATTCGTACTAATTCATACTAATCCAGTTATTTATACACACATTATTAACTGCAATCATCTACTCAACTAACACCAAAAGAACTTGTTCCACTCTTTTATCATTAATAAAATATCTATCATATGTATAAGATATTTTTTTTAATTAAAAAATGTCCTTATTGAAGCAATAGTGAGAAATCAGTGATGTGTGTACAAAAGAACGCACTTTTTCTAGCTATGAAGGTGAAGAAAACATGATTATATCCTTGCTTTGCTATTTTTACTCGAACAACACATTCGAATCATAGCTGCGCATAAAATAATCATTAGGAAAATAATTTTTTTCGTCATTCTGATGTACAAAATAGTGCATTATTGACAATCAGACGTCATGAAAAGATAATAATCATGATAGAGTAATTACTTTTATATTTCAACATGAGTCAGATCAACGTCAGCAAATCATTCGACGGAGAATATTCATCTGAAAACGGTATATTAATCAATTATGTGGTTTTTTTCCCGAATTACTCAACTAAGCTCGAAAGGAAAAATCTCGAATTTGTTTTTACAGTTTTTAATCAGACAATAAGTATCGAACAAAAAAAATTGAGCGAAAACAATAATCACGAAAAACATTTTAATGAAATTTGAGTATCTGCTTAGTCCGATTCAAAACTCTTAGGTATACAGATGTCCTCCTACACCATCAAAATAGTTTTTCATATTTTAATTTGTTTCGAAAATTTTCACTTTCAAGATTTTTCCTATGAATCAGCAGCATATTCATTATCAAATCGATCGAATAATTATATGTGACGTTCGTTTTCATAACAGATCTCTTTTCTTTAAGGGGAAACTCTCCTCCTTCAGAAATCGATTTTCTAAACGGTGCGTCAGATGCCATTGAAAATTTCAGAAGACTGAATGTAACTCGACGATGATAAATTTTTCAACCATTCAATTAAATGTTATTCTCCCAAATATCGAAAAAAAGATCGCATATTTTAAAAATTTGTTTCGGTAATTCTAAGAGAATTTTTTGCTCTTTCGATTAAAGAAAAACCTACTAATTGATGGTATTTGGACAAAAAATACAAACGAATTTCGAAATAATTGTCATTTATTGTTGATTGTAGCGGTACCTTTTCGCGAATATATAGCTGGGAGAACGTTTAAGAAAACCAGATTTTTATAAATTATACATATTTTGAAAGAGGAAATTTGGAACTAAAAGAGTTTGCGGTTTTTGAGAAATAAAACTTTCTGAAAAAAAAATCGATTTTCTGAAGGGACTCCCTCTTAAATTAGTTTTGATTGTTCTGTATTCAATCTTGACAAGTTAAACTTTTTTAATCATACATGAAATGAATTCGACAGAATTTGTCCTTGATGTGTACGATCACAACTAGTGTAACTTCTGATTTAAATGATAAAATCGACTAGTTAATGAACATTTTGCTTCGATCTTCGTCGAATGTCTTTATTTAGGGCGGCTGACTGCAATTTATTGCAGCAAGACGACTTATTGCTTTCAGTTAGCTTGGTTGCCTAGCAAAATTCTTCTTCTTCCTACGGACGCATGAGTCACACTTCAATTACGCCAACCTTTCTAAGTAATTGTCCATCATTTTGAAAAGAAAAAAATATATTCAGAATCCTTAGAATCTGACAAACAATATTCTGAAATCTGTTTTTCGAAATTCAAGGTCGTTCGGGAAATATAAGATATACAAAATGACTAATTAACATATTATAGTTTCGCCTTATATGGTCATATATGACTCATTTTTAATTGACCATTGATACGTCACATGCCTTATGCATACACGATTTAATTAAATTTGTTGAAATTCAAGTTTATCCACTGCAGAGTCTTTTAGAAAAAGAGAGATCAAGTAATGGCTGTTAGAGATCTTTCCTAAAACTTATTCTTCAAGTGATCAATGAGATTAGAAAAAAGCACAACGTATGTCTTTGAGTCAAAGACTTTGACTGATATTCTAACTCTATTTGTTTTAACTCTTGCACATTAGGGAATTGCAGTCAGCCGCCTTATCTACTCGGCTTTGTCTCGAGTGGAATTCTAGTTCTCTAACGCTGGTTCTGTTTACCAATTTTTTCTAGTGAATGTATAATTATATGAATCTTAACTAGAATACCAACACCTTCAATTTTGGTCTACAAATGCAGAATTCATTTCATGCTATTTAGCACAAGGAATAGTCATTTTTATTTTCTCGTACATTCAATGCTATCTTTCGATGATAAACAACAATTTCTTTTTATTATTTTTTTTTCTATCATAGTTAAACACAAAGTTATTGAGCTAAGAAATATGAATGTAATGATGTCATTTAATTATCAAGAATATACAGAACAATCTGTAACTAAAAGGCATATGTATGCAGTATTCATGGTCATCGCAACATTGATTTTATCATTAAATACAATACAAATAATTAACACGCTCTTTTTCTAATGTTCATGGATATTCGATCGAGTATTCTCTTCACATGTAATGATCTCTCATTTATGAAAACATAAATATGTAGTATTTGCATTATTGACAAAAAAAGGAAGAAGATATACAGTATGTGTATGTATTTTTTTTCCGAGTAATTAATGATGCACGAACGACATGTAATTAAAATACGAACATTTATTCGTTTGCAAGACAGATTCTCCTATCTAGATTGATTATAGACGATTGTGGTCGTAAATACGACATGCT